>Ga0194037_1000148_pt1 | contig 52405 bp, 42 predicted proteins | sample JunL306m_MetaG_FD_148653 | JGI IMG/M metagenome (GOLD analysis project Ga0194037, IMG submission 148653) | Anoxic zone freshwater microbial communities from boreal shield lake in IISD Experimental Lakes Area, Ontario, Canada - Jun2016-L304-6m | ecosystem: Environmental > Aquatic > Freshwater >... | reverse complement strand
TGGCGCGGTACTTCTTCCATATTTCGCCGTTGTCATTGCAAATGCAGGGCGCGAAACCATTGCACCCGGATCGGCCGTTATAGATGACAATCCCAAAGCCCTCTCCTAGCGCAAAGAAGCAAGAGAGCGCTTCCTTCTCCATTCTGGCATCGCTCATTGCATTCGCACTCATCGTGCTGTGCCTTTGGGCAAGTCAATGGCAATATCACCGTGGAGTCGATCGCCATCACCGAAATTTCATAATCTCCATGCATGTAGCGCAACCATCTTTATCGCTCTCCCTGGCTAGCAAAGATCTCAACGCTGGAGAATGGCGATCGGTCACTTCTTCTGGCACATTCGATTCTGACCACCAAATTCTTTTGCGCAATCAATACTCCGACGGCAAATACGGCTTTGATCTTCTCACTCTTTTTCATGACGAAAATGGCGTGAGTTATTGGGTCGATAGAGGCTGGGTTTCACCAGGTGCCACTGCTCTGTCAACTCCGTTGCTTCCTGCCACGTCATCTGGCAAAGTCTCCATTACTGCAAGGTTGCGACTTCAACGTTCCTTGCCTCAGGGATCATTCTTTGCAGTTACCTCATCTGGAAAAGGTGATCTGATTTCAAAATGGAATGCCCAAAGTAATACGCAAGTGAAAACAGAGATCTACTACCTCGATCTCTTAAGCGTTTCTGATTCAACAATGACTCCCGCGGTACCTGTGGTTTTGCCTGAACTTACCGATGGACCACATATGGCATACGCACTTCAATGGCTCTTCTTCGGTGGGCTCGTAATTTACGGACGTTTATTACTCAGACGAAGTCGATAGATCTTGACGTGCATATAGCTCTGCATATAAACCGTTAGCACGAACAAGTTCTTCGTGAGTTCCGCGTTCAGCAATTGTTCCTTTATCCATCACCAAAATTTGATCCGCCTCCATTACGGTACTCAACCGATGCGCGATCACAATACTTGTTCGACCTTTAAGTGCAACACGTAGCGCATCATGCACTAACGCTTCGTTCTCTGAATCCAAATGTGCAGTAGCTTCATCAAGGATCACAACGGAAGGTGATTTCAAAAGTAACCGAGCAATCGCGAGACGCTGTTTTTCGCCTCCAGAAAGTCGGTGTCCACGCTCTCCCACCATTGTGTCCAACCCGTTTGGAAGAGATGAAATCAGTGTCCAGATACGTGCCGCTTCACATGCGTCCTGCATTTCTTGCATAGTCGCATCTGGTTTCGCGTATCGCAGATTTTCGGCAATGCTTTCATGAAAGAGATGTGCATCCTGCATGACTACACCGATGCATCCGCGCAAACTTTGAAGGGAAAGTTCTCTTATATCAATCCCATCGACCAAGATTGTTCCACCGGTTACGTCGTACAACCGTGGAATCAGGGCGCTAATAGTGGTTTTCCCTGCACCTGATGAGCCAACTATTGCTGTCATTGTCCCTGGCGCAGCGATAAAGGAAATGTCCCTTAGCACTTCCCCGCTATCTACGGTCTCTGGCTTTGCTGCTGATTCAAGAGAGGCCAAAGAGATTTCGGTCGCTCTTGGATAAGAAAAGTTAACATGTCTAAATTCAACGCCGATTTCGGAGGTGCTGACAGTCAATGGATTAAGTGGATCCTGAACCATCGGAGTTAAGTCAAGGACTTCAAAGACACGTTCAAAAGAAACTAACGCAGTCATGACATCGATGCGCACGTTGGACAGAGCGGTAAGCGGACCATAGAGACGAGAAAGCAAAGCCGTAATCGCTAAAAGAGTTCCCACAGTAACTTTCCCAGAAATCGCTAAATGACCGCCAATCCCATATGCGAACGCAGTTGCTACCGCCGCAACGCTAGTGAGCGCTACGAAGAAAAGTCGATTGAGCAATGCAATGGTTATACCGATATCTGCAACTCGTCTGGCTCTGGAGGAGAAATACTCGTGCTCGGTTGCTGGTTGACCATAAAGAGCGACGAGCATGGCGCCTGAAACATTGAAACGCTCGTTCATAGTGCTAGACATTTCGGCATTCATTTGGAATGACTGCCTCGTTAATCCTTGCAACCGACGCCCAACCCATTTAGTCGGAAGGAGAAAGAGTGGGAGTAAAACCAATGAAACAGCCGTGATCTGCCATGAAAGTACGAGCATCGTGATCACGACGAGCACCAAGCTCACCACATTGCTGACAACACCTGAAAGGGTTGCGGTGAAAGCTTGCTGGGCCCCTATAACATCGGAGTTTATTCTTGAGATGAGAGCGCCGGTTTGAGTACGAGTAAAGAATGCAATCGATTGACGTTGAACGTGCGCATAAACAACAGAGCGCAAATCATAAATTAGACCTTCGCCGATTCGAGATGAGAACCATCTTCCGACAACACTCATCAATGAATCAGCAATTGCCAAAAGTCCAACGAGAAGCGCAAGGGAGGTAACAAGTCCTCCATTATGGGGAATAACACCTTGATCAATGAGTTTGCGCAAGATCAGAGGGGTTGCGATAACAAGAACGGCATCGATCACAACGGTTACCAAGAAGATAATAATTTGCCATTTATATGGCTTGGCAAAACTAAAGATGCGTGCGATTGTTCCCGCTTTAAGTTTCTGATGCTTGACAGAAGGATCGGCCGTTAACGACCTCATCATCATCAAGCCATTGTGTGATGACACAATTAGACCGTAAAGCCGAGCGCGCGAAGCTGGTCCCTTCCGTCATCGGAAATTTTGTCTGGCCCCCAGGGTGGCATCCATACCCAGTTAATTCTTACATCGCTGGTGAGATGAGAAAGCGCCTGACGCGTTTGATCTTCGATAACATCCTGCAAGGGGCAGGCAGCAGATGTGAGTGTCATATTCAAAACCGCAATGTTACTTTCATCAACCATGATGTCGTAGATGAGGCCGAGGTCCACGACATTAATCCCGAGTTCAGGGTCGACGACATCCTTCATCGCCTCTGTTACATCGTCAATCTGAGCAACCATCTGTTCTCTCCCTATATGACTATCTCGACCGAAGTGGACCGAGCCTACTAATTATTTCTCTGCAATCTGAAATGCTGCATCTTTATATGCCATCCATCCCAGCAAGGCACATTTCACCCGCGCAGGAAATTTGGAAACTCCAGAGAAAGCAACGGCATCCTCTAGTAACTCTTCATCACCTTGCATAGTTCCCTTGCTCTGCATCAATTCCATAAAAGAGGCAAGAACGATCGATGCCTCTGCAGTGCTTTTACCTACCAGGAGCCCAGACATCATCGAAGCGCTAGCCATGGAGATCGAACAACCAATTCCGTCCCACGTTATGTCAGAAACTTTCCCATCGGTAAGTGAGAGATTCAGAGTGATTTCGTCGCCACAACTGGGATTGACGTGATGAACCTGGATATCTTTATCAACGCTAAGTCCCTTGTGCTCTGGATGCTTGTAATGATCCAAAATAACTTCCTGATACATGTGGTCGAGATTCATGAAAACCTCGAGAAATAACTTTGCGCACCCACGATGCCAGAGAGCAACGCGTCGATATCGCTCATGTCGTTATACAAATAAACGGAGGCGCGAGTGGTGGCAGCAACTCCCAGTTTACGATTGAGTGGCCAGGCACAGTGATGGCCGGTTCTCACGGCGATTCCTTGGGAATCCAGGAACTGCCCAAGATCATGCGGGTGAATTCCTTCGCAAGCAAAGGAAACAGTCCCACCACGCATGATGTTCGTCGTTGGACCGAAAATACGTACATCAGAAATCTTTTGCAAACCTGAAATCAGATGCATGGTCAACATCACTTCATGATCATGAATCGCTTGCATCCCGATTCCGCTCAAATAATTAACTGCGGCGCCTAGCCCTACTACCTGGGCCATGTTTGGCACACCAGCTTCAAATTTTCGCGGTGCCGGTGCCCATGTGGCATCCGTCATTGTGACTGACTCAATCATCGAACCGCCATAGAGAAAAGGTGGAAGTTCCTCAAGCAATTCACTTCGTCCCCATAGAACTCCAACACCCGTAGGCCCAAGTGCCTTGTGTGCAGAAAATGCGAGGAAGTCAATTCCTAGTTGCACTACATCCATTGCCATATGTGGAATCGATTGACATGCATCCAGGATTACGACAGCGCCCACGCTATGGGCGAGTTCAACAACGGCACTAAGAGGGTTTACGGTTCCCAACACATTGGACTGATGTGTCAGCGCCACAACTTTAGTTTTTGATGTAATAACGCTCTCAATGGCTGAAAGGTCTAAGCGTCCCTCGGCATCGATTGAAAACCATTTTAAGATTGCACCTGTGCGTTTACAAAGTTGTTGCCAAGGGATTAGGTTGGCATGGTGTTCCATTTCGGTAACGACAACTTCGTCACCTGGTTGTAAAAAGTATCGCGAACCGCGTTCAGCATTACCGATGGCGTACGCGAGAAGATTCAAACTTTCCGTGGCGCTCTTTGTAAATACCACCTCGTCGTCACTGGCGCCGATAAAGGCTGCAACCAAAGAACGCGCACCTTCGTAGGCATCCGTGGCTTCTTCGGCTAATTGATGCGCTCCCCTATGAACCGCGGCGTTATGAAATCTGTAGAAATCCATCTCAGCATCAATGACCGAGATCGGTTTCTGGCTTGTGGCTCCGCTATCGAGATAGATGAGTTTTTTCCCATCACGTACTGTACGTTCAAAGATCGGGAAATCTTTGCGGATTCGAACAGTATCGAGAGTCATATGTATGGCAATAATCGGCTATGCGCCGACGTACTCCGCGTATCCGTTGGCTTCTAGCTTGTCGGCAAGTTCTGGCCCGCCTTCTTCAACTATGCGTCCATTGGCAAATACGTGAACAAAATCCGGCTTGATGTATCGCAGGATTCGCGTGTAGTGAGTAATAAGGAGAACGCCAAGATTGTTGGCTTCTTTCGCTCGCACGACGCCTTCAGAAACGATGCGAAGTGCATCAACGTCTAGGCCTGAGTCAGTTTCGTCAAGAATTGCAATCTTTGGCTTGAGCAGCTCTAGCTGCATGATCTCGTGGCGTTTCTTCTCGCCACCTGAGAAACCTTCGTTGACGTTGCGCTCTGAGAATGCGGGATCCATGTTTAGCGCGCTCATTGCTTCTTTCACTTCACCAACCCAGGTACGCAACTTCGGAGCTTCTCCTCGAATTGCTGTTGCTGCTGTTCGAAGAAAGTTAGAAACCGATACTCCTGGAACCTCCACTGGATATTGCATTGCTAAGAAAAGTCCAGCACGTGCCCGCTCATCAACGGTCATCTCCAGAACATTCGCTCCATCAAGAGTGACACTTCCCCCAGTGATCGTGTACTTGGGATGGCCAGCAATGGAATAGGCAAGAGTGGATTTACCGGATCCATTTGGTCCCATGATTGCATGTGTCTCACCAGAGGAAATGGTTAAATCCACTCCGCGCAAGATTTCAATCTGGCCTTTTTCTGTTACTACAGAAACTTCTAGCCCTCGGATATCAAGTGTGCTCATCTTCTCCTCTTTCGCTGGCTTAAGAATTAAATTTCGATCGTGACGGAATCTCCGTCAACGTGTACTGGATAACTTTTTACATTTTCAGTAGCGGGCATGGAAACAGCTTCACCGGTGCGCAGGTCAAAGGCGGCTCCATGGAGCCAGCATTCAACCGCAAACTTCTCAACGTCGCCTTCAGACAGTGATGCATCTGAATGTGAACAGGTGTCATCTATCGCGAAAACTTCTTGCCCAACTTTGACCACGCAAATGGCCTTACCGGATTTCTCTAAACGAAATGGCTTACTTTCTTGAAGGTCGGAAAATGCAATATCAGACATGTCCTATTGACCCGCCTTTGCTAATTCTCCATCGATACCAACCATTAAACGTTCTTGAATAATTTCATCGCCAATACGAGAAATGATCTCGGAAAAGAAACCACGTACAACTAATCGGCGAGCCTCATGCATGGGTACTCCTCGAGACATCAAGTAGAAGAGTTGCTCGTCATCAAAGCGGCCTGTCGTGCTTGCGTGTCCAGCTCCTACGATCTCACCCGTTTCAATCTCTAGATTTGGAACCGAGTCGGCACGTGCTCCATCACTCAAAAGCAGATTGCGATTAAGTTCGTAGGTATCAGTTCCCTCTGCAGCGGCGCGAATGAGAACGTCACCGATCCATACGGTATGGGCCTTATCTCCAGAAAGTGCGCCTTTATAGTTCACCCGTGATTTTGCTTTTGGAACTGCGTGATCTACGTGAATGCGATGTTCAAAGTGTTGTCCCTCTTTGGCAAAATAGACACCAAGAAGTTCGGCCGAAGCACCAGAGGCGACAAACTCTACTGTAGGCAAAATTCGAACAAGCGAACCACCTACCGTAACGGTTACCGATTCAAAGGTTGCATCACGATCGATAATTGCATGATGCCTTGCTGCGTAAATCGCCGGTGCATCCCATTCTTGAAGAGTGACAAACTTCAAGAATGAATGTGGAGCTAATACAATCTCAATATCTTCTCCGAGTACAAGGTTGCCACTGTTTTCCACGATAACAACTGCACGGGAATTCTCCCCAACGGTAATCCGAACACGAGAAAGCTCGCTCTCTCCAGAACGTTCAATTACTCTGCGAAGGTGAATCGCGCGCTCAACTTCAATACCTGGGGAAATCTCGACATGGAAAACCGTTGCACACTCTGCTTGAGCACGCGAAACGATGACATCATCCGACTGAGATTCTGGTGCAAGTAGTTCACGAGACACTCGTGAAATTTTGACCCCCGCTTGTGCTGTTTCTGGTCCTGTCATTGACTCGGCGTCAGAAATATCTACCGATCCATCATGAAGACCACCTAAGCGATTCAGGGGCGTAAATCTCCACGCCTCTTCGCGCCCAGAAGGTGTCAAATAATTTGTGGCGAGAAGAGACATTAACCAACCGCGCCTTCCATTTGGAGCTCGATAAGTCTGTTGAGTTCGAGGGCGTACTCCATTGGTAGTTCACGAGCGATAGGTTCGATGAAGCCACGAACAATCATTGCCATAGCCTCGTCCTCTTTAAGTCCGCGGGACATGAGGTAGAAAAGTTGATCGTCGCTGATCTTGGAAACCGTCGCCTCGTGTCCCATCGAAACGTCATCTTCTCTGATGTCCACATACGGGTACGTATCTGATCGTGAAATCGTGTCAACGAGCAAGGCATCACATTTGACAGTGCTTTTCGAATGATGCGCGCCCTCTTGAATTTGGACCAAACCACGATAAGAAGTGCGTCCGCCACCGCGAGCTACCGATTTCGAAATAATCGTTGAAGAGGTATATGGAGCCGCATGAACCATTTTTGCACCAGCATCTTGATGTTGACCTTCACCTGCAAATGCGATGGAGAGAGTTTCACCTTTTGCATGCGGGCCCATTAAAAATACTGCGGGATATTTCATAGTTACCTTAGAGCCGATATTTCCATCAATCCATTCCATCGTTGCGCCTTCTGCGCATGTGGCTCGCTTGGTCACTAAGTTATAGACGTTATTTGACCAGTTTTGAATCGTTGTGTACCGGACGCGTGCACCCTTCTTGACAATGATTTCAACAACTGCCGAGTGCAAAGAATCAGATTTGTAAATGGGAGCGGTGCATCCTTCAACATAATGAATGTAGGAATCTTCGTCTGCAATAATGAGCGTACGTTCAAACTGCCCCATATTTTCAGTATTGATGCGGAAGTATGCTTGCAAAGGAATATCTACATGGACTCCCTTGGGAACATAGATAAATGATCCGCCAGACCAAACTGAGGTATTGAGTGCGGCAAACTTATTGTCGCCCACTGGGATAACGGAGCCAAAATACTCCTTAAATAGTTCTGGGTGTTGCTTTAATCCAGAATCAGTATCAAGAAAGATCACGCCTTGTTTTTCAAGATCCTCGCGAATGGAGTGATAGACAACTTCGGATTCGTATTGAGCCGCGACCCCAGAGACGAGACGTTGCTTCTCTGCTTCGGGAATACCAAGTCGATCATATGTATTTTTAATCTCTTCAGGAAGTTCTTCCCATGTAGTGGCTTGCTTCTCAGTTGATCGCACAAAATACTTAATGGTGTCGAAGAAGATTCCCGAGAGATCAGAACCCCATGTGGGCATTGGCTTCTTATCAAAAAGAGCCAAACCTTTAAGCCGTAGATCTAGCATCCATTGCGGTTCTGATTTCTTGGAGGAAATATCTCTCACGACTTCTTCGTTAAGTCCTCGTCGTGAATTCGCGCCCGCTTTATCGCTATCAGACCAGCCGTATTCGTAATTGCCCAAGCCCTCAAGCTCTGGATGCGCGATTGTCATTATTTCCCTCCGGTAGATGACATGAGTGAATGTGAAATTTTGGGAATGAAAGTTGTACATACTCCATCGCCATGAGCGATAGTTGCTAAACGTTGAACGTGCGTACCCAGGAGACGGGAAAATGCTTCAGTTTCTGCCTCGCACAACTGTGGGAACTGGGCAGCCACATGCGCGATCGGGCAATGGTGTTGACATAACTCATCGCCATTTGCGCGATTCAAAACATCTGCTGCATATCCCTCATCGGTGAGGAATTGGGCAAGAGCGCCGACTGGGGATCCCTCAGATGACGCGATTATCGGGGCAAGAGTTCGCTCGATCTCACCAGCACGAGCATGTGCGAAATCAACAAGTGCGGACTCACCTACGGAGGCGGCCAGGAACTTCAATGCAGAAACTGCTAAGTCGTCGTAGTCATGCTCAAATTTTTCTCGGCCGCCATCGGTCATGACGAAAACTTTGGAGGGGCGCCCCCTTCCGCGAATCAGGGCTGAATGAGGCTCCCGCGCCTCTAGAACGCCTTCCTCCACCAAAGAGTCCAGGTGTCGGCGAATGCCAGCAGGCGTCAAACCCAGGCTCTGGGCCAATTCAACCGCTGTGCGAGGGCCTTTTTCCAGAATTGAGCGTGCCACCAAGTCGCGTGTACGTGGATCTTCGCTCTTTTTCACAACAGAAGTGTGTCGTAATTCCCCCAAAAGCGCCAATTCAAAGTTGTGGGAGGTGCCACTTCTCATCCCTACCTACTTTCCCGTCTTTCGCGCACCTCACCTCCTAGGCTACGCACCATGATACGTAGTCGACTTGAGCGCGCCCTGAGCCCCTTGTTGGGTTTCCTTCTCTTCTTACAGGCAGGGATCGTCGTTACTGGTGGCGCGGTTCGACTCACGGGTTCGGGATTGGGTTGCCCAACTTGGCCCGAATGTACGCATGGATCAATAACCCCTGTTCCTCATCAAGCTCAAGGTGTTTTCCATTCCTGGGTTGAGTTTGGAAATCGACTCCTCACATTTTTACTGATTGCGGCATCAGTCGCCGTCTTGGTTGCTGTCATCAAACTTAAAAGAAAAGATATTAAGAAATTGGCGATTTGGCAGTTGCTCGGAATTATCGCGCAGATACCACTTGGTGGAATTACTGTACTTACGCATCTCAACCCCATTCCAGTTGCCGCACATTTCCTACTCTCCATCGCTCTCATCGCTGCAGGCACCTCCCTTTTCGAACGAAGAAATATCTTGTCCGTGGTCGGGCATAAAAAGAAATCCGTTCTTGCACGGATACATACAATTCTTACCGGCACTGTAATTGTTGTAGGAACTATTGTTACAGGCAGCGGGCCCAATGCTGGAGATATCTCAGCTCCACGATTTAATATCAAAATTGATACCGTGGCATGGATCCACGCAGGTTTGGTGATCTCACTTCTTTTGCTTACAGCAATACTCTTTACTCAATCGACTTCTAACGCATTGCTGAAAAAGAGAATCATTATTTTTGTCATTGCCTCACTGGCTCAAGGATCTATTGGATTTCTCCAGTACTACCAAGGTCTACCTGAGTTGCTTGTTGCCATGCACTTGCTCGGCGTCACACTCGTGTGGATCAGCGCTTGGCGAATCCACCTAGCCGCAAAGATCGGATGAAAATGACTACTCCACCACTTAGTGCTTGGCTCGAGATCGATGACCGCGCGGTAACTTACGCGCGAGCCCTGGCTATGGATGCGGTTCAAAAAGTTGGCAACGGCCATCCTGGAACAGCCATGGCACTTGCGCCCGTTGCTTACACTCTTTTTCAGCGTCACTTAGTTCATGATCCTTCGGATCCACAATGGCTTGGTCGAGATCGCTTCATACTTTCCTGCGGACACTCATCACTTACTCTCTACACGCAACTATTTTTTAGCGGCTACGGCGTTGAGATCTCTGACTTAAAGGAATTCAGAACCTGGGGCGCGCTCACACCTGGCCATCCAGAATATGGTCACACGGCAGGGGTAGAAACAACTACAGGACCTTTGGGTGCTGGTGTTGCAAACGGCGTTGGCATGGCAATGGCAGCCCGTTATGAAAAAGGGCTTCTCGATCCGGATGCTCCATTGGGTGAAAGTATTTTCGACCATCGTATTTGGGTGATTTGCTCTGACGGAGACCTTCAGGAAGGAGTCAGTGCTGAAGCTTCCTCGCTAGCCGGTACACAAGAACTTGGACTTCTCAACCTAATTTATGACGACAACCGAATCTCCATTGAAGGAGACACGCATGTTGCTTTCACAGAAGATGTCTCTGCGAGATACCGCGCGTACGGATGGGAAGTTATTGAAGTTGCTGCAAAAGCCGATGGAAATGTAGATCGCGAAGCTCTCGAGAAGGCAATGATTTGCGCACACGAGCAAATACTTAAACCCACCTTAATCAGACTCAAGACGGTCATTGCCTGGCCAGCTCCATCGGCACAAGGAACATCTATATCACACGGATCCGCTCTAGGGGCAGCTGAAATTGCAGCGACGAAGAAAGTGATGGGCCTTAACCCGGACGAAGATTTCGCGATGCCTGATGATGTTCTGGCCCATGTTCGCGCTGTGAAAACACGTGGATCCGAAGTTCGAAAAGAATGGGATCTCAAATTTTCAGAGTGGCAAAGCGCCTACCCGGAAAGAGCCGCACTTCTGGCTCGCTTGCGGCAACGCGCTCTCCCACTTGGCTGGGAATCCGCTATTCCCGAGTTTGCCCCAGGTAAAGAAGTATCCACACGTAAAGCATCTGGGGATGTCATCCAAAAGATTTCTGAAATCCTTCCTGAGTTTTGGGGCGGCTCGGCCGATCTAGCAGAAAGCAATAACACCACCATCGAAGGTGGAAACTCTTTCTTGCCCGCATCGAGTTCTATGAAGAACGCATCTCCTTACGGGCGCATCGTTCACTTTGGTATTCGTGAACATGCGATGGGCTCGATCCTCAACGGTATTACTCTTCATGGTTTGACGCGCACTTTTGCAGGAACTTTCTTAGTCTTTAGTGACTACATGCGACCATCTGCTCGTCTTGCATCCCTCATGAAACTCGGTGTGACGTTCGTATGGAGCCATGATTCCATCGGACTTGGCGAGGATGGCCCAACGCATCAACCTGTAGAACATATTGCAGCCCTCCGTGCAATTCCTGGGCTGGCTGTTATACGTCCAGCAGATGCCAATGAAGTCGCACAAAGTTGGAAGGAGATTCTTCGACGTGATGAACCTTGCGCACTTTTGCTCTCTCGTCAAAATCTTCCAGTTTTCGATCGCTCCGACTTTTCATCAGCCGCAGGAGTTGCCCAAGGTGCTTACATACTGAAAGAAGCAAGTAAGAATCCCCAAGCAATTCTCATAGCAACGGGTTCTGAGGTATCACTCGCAGTTGCCGCGCAAAGCGCATTGGAGGCCGAAGGAATTCCTACTCGCGTAGTTAGCGCCCCATGTCTTGAATGGTTTGCAGTCCAATCAGCGGAGTACCGTGAAAGCGTCATTCCCTCTGCGGTGCCAACGCGCATCAGCATTGAAGCCGGAATTGCTATGGGGTGGAGAGAGTTAGTTGGAGATCACGGCGCTTCGATATCCCTCGAGCATTTCGGTGCTTCAGCTTCTGCCTCCGTTCTCTTCAAGGAGTTCGGATTTACCCCCGAAGCAGTCCTTTCTCTTGTGAAAACTCGTCTGGCATGATCGATATCTCCAAAGGCGGCACATCGATTTGGTTGGATGATCTCTCTCGAAGCAAGATAACCGGGACTGACTCTCATTCACTCCCGCATCGAATTTCAGCCAATCATGTTGTCGGAGTAACAACAAATCCAAGTATCTTTAATACCGCAATTTCGCAAGGAAGTGAGTATGCCTCGGATATTGCAACGATGCGTGGCACTTCTGCCGAAGAAATTGTCACAAGACTTACTACCGACGATGTTCGAAATGCCTGCGACCTATTCTTGCCGATCTATGAAAATAGCTCTGGCGTCGATGGTCGTGTCAGCATAGAAGTAGATCCGCGATCGGCACATGACACGAACGCGACGATCTCTGAAGGACTCCACTTGTGGAAGCTTGTTGACCGACCAAACCTCATGATCAAGGTCCCGGCAACCCTTGAAGGCTTACCAGCAGTCACAGCGCTCATCGCTGCCGGTGTGAGCGTTAACGTCACTCTCATCTTCTCTGCAGCCCGATACTCACTTGTTGCCGATGCTTTTATGGCTGGACTCGAATCTCGCGTTTGCGCGCAAGCTGATATTTCGCGAGTCACCTCTGTTGCCTCTGTATTTGTCAGCAGAATTGATAGCGCCATCGACACTCTCTTGAAGAAGCAGGGCTCCGAAATCGCTATGTCGATGCTCGGGAGAGCTGCGATAGCAAACGCAGCTCTTGCCTACGAAGTCTATGAAAGCAAAATCGCCTCACAACGATGGAAATCTCTCGCTGATGCCGGCGGGGAAATGCAAAGACTCTTGTGGGCCTCCACGGGAGTGAAAGATCCCGCATATCTAGATACTCGATACGTGGTGGAACTTGTTGCACCGAATACTGTGAACACGATGCCTCAAGCAACTCTTGACGCTCTCGTAGATCACGGAATCGAACATGACGTGACTCTCGCTACGCGGTACACCGAGGCCGCTTCAGTTGTCTCGACCCTGTCAAATCTCGGTATCTCGCTAGAGAAGATAACCGACGAGCTCGAAATCGATGGAGTTATGAAATTCGAGCAGGCGTGGATTGAACTTTTAAAAAACGTTGAAAAGGCGGCAAGCAATTGATTTCAATTCATGGCGATGCCCTTTCTAAAGTTGACTACATAGATCCTCGATATCAGGAACTCGTTGCGGCAAATGAACGGCTCGCGCTCAAGGATGCGACGCTCTGGGGCCAAGAGGCGGCGACCGAGGCAGGAATTCGACTCAACTGGATTGACCTTCCGTCGCAGTCACGCGAACTGTTGCCAGAACTTGATGCGCTCAGCGCCAAGTTTCGCCATTGCACGCGAGTCATCTTATGCGGAATGGGTGGTTCATCTTTAGGACCAGAAGTCATCGCTGCAACCTATAAACGTGATCTTTTTGTACTCGACAGCACTGATCCGACTTATATTTCCCATGCGCTCCAAGGCGACTTCGCTAAGACTGTTGTGATCGTGAGTTCTAAATCTGGTGGAACTATTGAGACCGCTTCACAGCGTGCACTCTTTGAAGCCCACTTCTTATCTTTGGGCATTTCTCCGCAAGAACAGATGGTCATCGTGACCGATCCAGGATCTCCGTTGGATGTCGATGCACGTGCTCGAGGATTCATTGTCATTAATGCTGATCCGAAAGTAGGGGGACGCTTTAGCGCTCTGAGTGCATTCGGATTGGTTCCAGCAGCTCTTATCGGTGTCGATGTTTCACTTTTACTAGATAGCGCTCAAGAGTGCATAGAACAACTTATTGCACCGCGCTCCCCTGCAATTGCGGCTTCGTTCTTAATTGCACATTACGCAGATCAGTACCTCACATTTAACGACTCCCATTCGACCATGCCAGGTCTTTCAGATTGGATCGAGCAACTTATTGCCGAATCTACGGGGAAGAATAATATTGGTCGTCTGCCTGTAGTAATTGAAGAGTCCGGCGCTATAACAAGTGGGCAGGCAATGCATATTGCATTCGCTGGTAGAGCCGATCTAGTTGTAGAAGGCGATCTTGGTGCGCAATTTATTTTTTGGGAATGGACTACAGCACTTCTTGGAGTAGCACTAGGAGTGGACCCTTTCAATCAACCCAATGTGACAGAAGCAAAGAATCAAACGTCAATTCTTTTGCAGGAGTGGTCTGGCGTGGTCCCTCAAACTCAACCTGTCTCCCAAGAAGGCGTTGTGGAAATATTTGCCAACGCCCAATCTGTCATCGAAGCACTGACGAACGTGGTCGATGGCGTGAGCGCTGATGGATACATCGCCGTGATGGCTTACTTGGATCGAAATGATGATGCTGAGATTGCTCAGCTTCGTCGCGTCCTCGCTGAGAAGAGCGGACGTCCCGTAACTTTCGGATGGGGTCCACGCTTCTTGCATTCAACAGGTCAATTCCACAAAGGCGGTCAACAGAATGGAATTTTCTTACAAATTACAGGCGAGAGCCAAGAGGATGTTCTGGTTCCAGGCAAGGAGTTTTCATTTCACACTCTCATCATGGCTCAAGCTTTAGGTGATGCACGAGCTTTAGAGTCTCGTGGGTTTACCGTCGTGAGATTGCACATTCAAAGCCGAGAGGATGGCGTTGCGCAGATCCTTGATGCAGCTCGATCAATAATTTAAAGAAATGTAAGAAGAACTACTCGTCATCTCCGCGAAGCTTTGCGAGGGCGTCTTCTAGAATTTGAAAACCTTCTGCATCGCTGCGGCGCTCTTTAACATATGCCAAGTGAGTTTTATATGGCTCATTCTTGATAGGGCTTGGCGGGTTAGCTTTATCGCGACCGGCAGGGTATCCGCAACGCGGGCAATCCCACTCGTCAGGAATAACTACCGTTCCGTCCTCCGCAAAAGAAGGAGTTGTCTCATGCCCGTTGGAGCACCAATAGGAAACCTGAAAACGACCGATGGACTCTCCGCGCTCGGCCTCGCCCATTGGACCAGCACCGACACGACTTCCGCGAATTGCACTTCCACCAGCCATTTATTCCTGCTTCCCTGTGCCTAATATAAAAATGTTCTTTTTTCTTTTTTCTCTATCTTTTCTATCTTTTCAAGAAGAAAGCCTCTGTATTTACTTGAGAACCAAACTCAAAGCTACAACACCGGCAAACCAGAGGCCGCCCACAACGATCGTAATGCGATCCAAGTTGCGCTCGACTACTGAGGATCCCCCGTAGTTGGAGGAGATACCGCCGCCAAATAGGTCGGAGAGTCCGCTGCCTTTGCCTTTATGAAGCAGGACAAGCATGATCATCAAGACGCTTGTAATGACCAACAAGATCGATAGACCCAGCTTCATGACTTACTCCTAAAATTCTTTGAAGGGCGATCCAGACAAGGGCAAAGGATACTGTAGATCAGCCTGCTACATGAAACTTGACGATCTTGGCCAATTCTTCCGGATCCAGGCTTGCCCCGCCGATCAGTGCGCCATCCACATCGGGTTTCTTCATGATTTCAGCGATATTGGCTGATTTCACCGAACCTCCGTAAAGGATTCTCATGCCTTCTGCGATTTCAGGTGATCCAATTTCCTCGATCTCGCCTCGGATAGCAGCACAAACTTCTTGGGCGTCCTCTGGCGTGGCTGTTTTGCCCGTTCCAATCGCCCAAACGGGCTCGTATGCAATAACTATCTTCTTCAATTCTGGCTTGGTGAAATTGGCTAACCCTGCTCGAATTTGCCTAATGACGTGGGAGACATGGGTGCCTGATTCGCGAACTGCTAACTCTTCTCCAACACAAAAAATCGGTGTTAATTCATGAGCGAGAGCCGCTTTAATCTTTCGGTTGATAAGAGCGTCATCTTCTTTGTGAATAGCACGACGCTCACTATGGCCGATCACAACAAAAGTGCATCCAAGTTTGGAAAGCATCGAAGCAGAGATGTCGCCAGTGAATGCACCGCTAGCGTCGGGTGAGACATCTTGCGCGCCGTACATCAATCGCAATCTGTCGCCATCAACGAGAGTCTGAACCGAACGAATATCTGTAAAAGGTGGAATGACCGCTACATCTACCGCGTCGTAATCTTTGTCATCCAAGCTGTAGACCAATTTTTGAGTTACGGCGATAGCCTCAAGGTGATTGAGGTTCATCTTCCAGTTTCCTGCCATCAGTGGTTTACGCATCATCATTCCCTTTGCATTCGTTATTTCGCGAGTGAAGCTTTCCTAATCTTCTACAACCCTAAGGCGGTTAAACCTGGCAGCGCCTTTCCTTCGAGGTATTCCAGCGATGCTCCGCCACCGGTTGAGATGTAACCAAAATCAGAATCGGCAAATCCCAATGATCGCACCGCAGCAGCGGAGTCTCCCCCACCGACTACAGAGATTCCGGTGACATGCGTAAGTGCCTCGGCGACAACTTTTGTACCGTGAGCGAAGGCGGGAAATTCAAATACACCCATCGGCCCATTCCAGAACACCGTTGCACACGTTGAAATGGCCTGAGCGAAATCTTTTGCAGAGGTCGGTCCAATATCAAGTCCCATGGAACCTTCAGCGATGTCATCAGCGCTCACAATGGTTGCTGGTGAGTTAGCTGAAAATGCGGGGGCGGTCACAATATCCGAGGGTAAACGTAAATCAACGCCCAATGTTTGAGCACGCGCAATGAGTTCCTTCACTACGGGGATGGAATCAACTTCCACCATTGAATTACCGATATCTTTACCAAGCGCCGCTAAGAAAGTGAAGACCATTCCTCCGCCAATTGCCATCACATCAACTTTGTCGAGAAGATTGGAGATAACTCCGATTTTGTCAGAGACTTTCGCACCACCAAGAATGACGCCATAAGGCCGCGCTGGATTCTGAGTGAGTTTTTTTAAGACTTCTACTTCAGCAGAGACAAGAAACCCTGGTGCATGTGGCAAAAGTGCTGGTAAATCAAAGACCGATGCATGCTTGCGATGAACAGCTCCAAAACCATCTCCCACATAGCCTTGGGCAAGGGAAGCTAAGACTCCAGCAAATGTAGCGCGTTCAGTTTCATCCTTGCTTGTCTCGCCAGCGTTAAAACGTAAATTTTCTAAGAGCAAGATTTCACCAGGAGCGAGCGAACGAGCCTGCTCTTGGAAATTATCTCCTGCAAAAATCACTGGCCTACCCAGTAATTCTGAAAGTCTTACCGCTATCGGGGCCAAAGAGAGTTCAGCTTTTATTTCTCCCTTAGGGCGACCTAAATGCGCACCGACAACAAGAGAGGCACCTGCCGCTAGCAAGTACTCCATCGTTGGTAGTGATGCCCGGATGCGGCCATCGTCGCCGATGACCCCATCCTTAAGCGGCACATTCAGATCACACCGAAGAAAGATTCGCTTGCCTGATACATCAAGCGATTGAAGGGTGGACATTAGAGAGAGCTACCCACAAGTTTGATCAGGTCAACGAGGCGGTTTGAATATCCCCATTCGTTGTCATACCAACCCACGACCTTTGCCGTGCTTCCGACGACCTTTGTGAGGCCCGAATCGAAGATGCACGATGAAGGATCGGTAACAATGTCGGAGGAGACAATGGGATCTTCGGTGTATGACATGAAACCTTTGAGGTAACCATTGGCGGCTGCCTTCATTGCGGCATTGATATCGGCTGCAGTAACTTCCTTGCCGAGTTCCACGGTGAGATCAGTGACCGAACCGGTAGGTACTGGAACGCGCAATGCATATCCGTCGAGCTTGCCCTTGAGTTCTGGCAAAACCAAACTGATTGCTTTTGCTGCGCCCGTTGACGTAGGAATAATGTTCGTGGCTGCCGCACGTGCACGACGTAGATCCTTGTGTGGGAAATCCAAAATTACTTGGTCGTTTGTGTATGCATGGATCGTTGTCATCAATCCGCGAACAATTCCAAATTCATCATTAAGAACTTTAGCCATCGGCGCTAAGCAATTTGTTGTGCATGAAGCATTGGAAATGATGTGGTGGTTGGCGGGATCATATTTCTCATGGTTAACACCCATGACAATTGTGATGTCCTCATCGCTTGCTGGCGCAGAAATAATCACTTTTTTTGCCCCTGCGGCAATGTGCTTTCCCGCATCGGCTGCCTTGGTGAAGTGCCCAGTAGACTCAACAACAATTTCGGCCCCCAGTGCGCCCCACGGCAAGTTAGCTGGATCGCGCTCAGCGAATACTTTGATCGTTTTGCCACCCACGGTCAGAGTGTCAGCGGTGTGGGAAACCTCAAGCCCTAGGCGACCCAGAATCGAGTCGTACTTGAGAAGGTGCGCCAAAGTGGCATTGTCGGTCAGATCGTTGATACCAACGATCTCCACATCAGGTGATGTGAGAGCGGCGCGGAAAAGGTTACGTCCGATGCGCCCAAATCCGTTGATTCCGATTGCAGTCATAATGATCCTCACTGTGCATTGAGTTCGACCCCGAAAATGTGTTCTGTGGCGGGTTGTCGAAAAGGGCCACAACACTGGGGTATGGGTAAATCTTATCAGCCAAGAGAGGTCCGCCCGCCGTGTGTGATGCTTGTTATCTAGGACTCACTCCAGCGAATTGAGTTGATCGGGCAAAAGCCCCGCCTCCGTGTCGGCAATTCCCAGCTCGGATGCACGTTTATCTGCCATGGCCAGAAGGCGACGAATCCGACCTGCGATTGCATCTTTCGTCATTGCTGGCACGGCCAAGGAACCTAACTCTTCAAGACTTGCTTGCCCATGATTGATCCGTAACTCCCCCGCCTCCTTGAGGTGATCAGGGATATCTGGGCCAAGAATCTCCATTGCTCTTTGCACTCGGGCAGAAGCCGCAACTGCAGCTCGCGCAGATCGTCGAAGGTTTGCATCATCGAAGTTAGCTAAACGGTTTGCCGTCGCCCGCACTTCACGCCGCATCCGGCGCTCCTCCCAAGCCAAAACACTTTCATGAGCGCCAAGTCGAGTAAGAAGAACTCCGATTGCATCTCCATCTCTGATGACAACACGATCTACTCCACGAACTTCGCGTGCTTTAGCAACAATTCCCAATCTGCGAGCAGCCCCGACAAGAGCCAGTGCCGCTTCAGGGCCTGGGCAAGTGATTTCCAAGGAGGAGGATCTACCTGGTTCGGTAAGGGAGCCGTGCGCAATAAAAGCGCCACGCCATGCCGCTTCCGCATCGCACATTGCAGCTGAGACAACTTGAGGTGGAAGGCCTCGTACCGGGCGCCCATTCGCATCAACTAAGCCGGTCTGACGTGCAAGAGCCTCGCCTTCGCTGATCACGCGAACAACATAACGATTCCCTTTACGCAATCCGCTCGATGAGAGCACAGCCAAATCACTATCGTGGCCATATACGTCGGCAATATCTTTGCGAAGTCGCCGGGCACTTTGCGCGGCATCAAGTTCGACTTCTACAACGATTTTGCCACCAACTATATGTAGTCCGCCGGCGAATCGAAGCAGAGCTGAAACTTCAGCTTTGCGACAACAAGGTTTTGTGACCGCCAAGCGGCTCAATTCATCTTTCACTGCTGATGTCATGGCCATGTGCTTATCCAACCAGGCTATCGCTCATGATGTGACGGAAAACGGAGGTCAATTTTTCGGGATCATGATGAACGCTGCCTGGAGCCTCGCGCAGATCTCCAACAATGAGAGTTCCACCCATACTCATTACTTGATTTTCCAATTCTAAATGATTAGAAACGACACAAGAGTCAACGATCACATAATCACATCGCAACTCCGGTGCATATTGACTAATCCAGGCTAAGTGCTGCTGTGGTGTAGATCCGGCCAATTCATCACCCGTAACGGCCGGATCGGCATCCAGGTTCAAGAGAATTATTCTCTTGGCGGCACTGGAAGATAATGCTTGCCTTTGAGCGGGAACGAGAAGATGCGGAAGGACGCTGGTGAACCAGGAGCCTGGGCCCATGGTGATCCATCGAGCATCCCTGATCGCCTCTAGCGCCTCAATCCGCGCTGATGGACGCTCAGGAATGATTCGCAACGATTCGAGTTCTCCACGCGCTGCCGCAACTTGGGCTTGTCCTCGAATAACAACTGCTCCCTCGGGCAGGATAAATGTCGCTTCAATATCCAGTGGTACCGCCGCCATTGGCAGAACACGGCCAACGACTTTTAGCAAAGAGGCCACTCGGTCTAAACCTTCAACGGGATCGTTGTCACGATCCCATAAGGCAGCCAATAAAAGATTACCTACGGCGTGACCTTGCATAGAACCTTCACCAGTAAAACGATATTGCATGATCTGCGCCCAACTCCGGCCCCAATCATCATCACCACAGAGCGCAGCTAGCGCCATCCGTAAATCACCTGGGGGGAAGATTGGAAACTCATCTCGCAAACGCCCACTTGACCCACCGTTATCTGCAACAGTGACAATCGCAGTGAGTTCGTGAGTTATTTGTCTCAACGCACGTAAAGTTGTAGCAAGACCGTGCCCACCACCTAAGGCAACAACTCTATTTCCTGACACTATTCCCTGCCAACATCGCGATGAACTGCGTAGGCGTCAAGATCAACAGGGCCTGGAAAACTATTGAGACGCTGAGCAATTTCACGGGCAATAGCAACACTTCGATGTTTTCCACCCGTGCAACCGATCGCAATCGTGACGTATTTCTTACCTTCTCGCAGATATCCTTCAGACATCTCGCTAAAGAGAGCCACATAATCATCGACGAATTTATCGACACCAGGTGTTGCAAAAACGTAAGCACTCACTTCATCGGTTAGACCGGTTAATGGACGAAGTTCGGGCACCCAATGAGGATTAGGAATGAAGCGACAGTCAAGCACCAGGTCAGCATCTACCGGCATCCCATACTTGTAACCGAACGAGAGAACATTTACACGGACACCGGATGTTTGTCCGGCAGCAAAAATCTCACCAACTCGTTTCTCTAATTGGTGCACGTTGAGATTACTTGTATCAATCACAACATCAGCACGCGAGCGAAGATCTTCAAGTCGGGTTCGCTCGCGCGATATACCATCAAGAATCCGGTCAGAACCTTGTAGTGGATGTGGCCGTCGTGTTGACTCAAAACGTTGGACGAGTGCTTGATCAGTGGAGTCGAGGAAAAGCAGTCGATGATGTATCTCACTGACATCAAGTTGGGATAACGAATTATTCAAATCATCGAAAAAACGTCCGCTTCTCACATCTACAACGACTGCCATCGAGGAAAGTTCGGCAGTTTTTGTGGCTTCGACGAGGGCAGGAAGCAAGGATGCGGGCAAATTATCCACGACATACCAGCCCAAATCTTCAAGGGCATGGGCAACGGTAGATCTACCGGCGCCAGACATCCCTGTAAGAATGAGAACTTCGCGCGCGTTATCTTTCACGTCTCATCTTCTCGTACATGTCAAGAACCATCAAGAATCTCTCCCGTTTGAGCATCGATCGAGATGTTTTCATCGCGCATCAAGTAGGACGAAATCATTGACGCCGTCTTTGGGCCAATTCCCGGTATCGACGCGATCTCATCTTTGGATGCTTTTCTCATGGCTGAAACAGATCCAAATTCATCGAGAAGTGCACGCCGTCTCGACTCCCCTAAATGGGGAATCTCATCAAGAAGGGACTCGAGCATCACTTTGGATCGTCGGGAGCGGTGAAAAGTAATCGCAAACCTATGTGCCTCATCACGAACTCGTTGCAGCAGATATAGACCTTCACTGGATCTGGGCAGAATAAGAGGATCTTTAGAATTGGGCATCCACACCTCCTCCAATCTCTTGGCCAATCCGCATAAAGCAATATCCTCCATCCCGAGTTCTTGGAGAGCCCTGGATGCTGCAGAGACTTGTGGTGCCCCGCCATCCACAATGATTAACTGAGGTCTATATGCAAACCGTGAATTCTTGCCGCCGAGATCTTGAACCTCAGTAACATCCGTCTCTTTTTCCGCGATGAGCCGCTTAATTCTACGGGAAATAACTTGATGGATGGCTCGAGTGTCATCCCACGCTGTCTGGGTATCGATAATAAAACGTCTGTATTCACTTTTCTTGGCCATTCCATCTTCAAAAACCACCATTGATGCCACGACAGAGGTTCCGGAAATATTTGATATATCGAAGCATTCAATTCGCAATGGTGGGATCGCTAAATCCAACGCCTCTTGAATCTCTACGAGTGCGCGTCCACTTATGGCGCTATCGGAGGATCGCTTATTCACGTACTGGATCAACGCGTAATGTGCATTTCTCTCAACTGTTTTAAGGAGGTCAAACTTTTCGCCGCGCTGAGGGACCTTGATTTCAACTTTGCCTCCCTTGCGAGAAGTGAGCCATTGCTCCAAGGAATCTTGCTCTGGCGGCAACTCATTTACCAGAATCTCAGAAGGAATATCCTCCACTTCGCTCGCCCCGTAGATAGAGAAAAATAGCGCTGATATTTCATCCTCCCCTTCCAGCGAAAGTTTTTGATCCACGAGCCACGAGCGAGAACCTCTGATGGCTCCTGCCCGTACTATGAAGATAGAACCTGCTACATGCATTCCTTCGCGATGTATGGCAATGAGATCGGCGGAAAGATTTTCTGACAAGCTTGCTTCACTGGATTCAAGGGCGCGTTCCATGGAGGCAATTTGATCGCGAATTTTCGCGGCTCTTTCATATTCCTCATTGCTCGCTGCGCTTTCCATCTCCTTGCGCAAAGTAGGCATTAAATCGCCTTTGCCTGCCTCCATGAAAGAAGACATGCGCTTGGCAAGATCTTTATGCTCCTCTTGCGAAACCCAACCAACACACGGCGCAGAACATTTCCCAATATCGCCTAACAAACATTGTCTATTTGTTCTCTTGGCTTTATCGAAATTCCCATTGGAACAAGACCGCACCGGAAAAACTTTAAGCACCACATCGAAAGTGTTCCGCAACGCCCATGTATGCGTATACGGCCCAAAATACTTGAGACCAGGACGTTTTTGTTTACGTGTGATGAAGACTCTTGGATATTCCTCATCTAATGAGATCGCCAAATATGGATAAGACTTATCGTCTCGAAACTGTACATTGTAAGTGGGAGCGAATTGCTTGATCCAGGAGAACTCTAATTGAAGTGCTTCGACCTCGCTCCCGACGATGGTCCAATCAACACGAACAGCTTCGTGAACCATCCGATTGGTTCTCTCCGGAAGATTGCTCTGAAAATAATTACCGAGTCGTGATTTTAAACTAAGTGCTTTACCTACGTAGATAACTTTATTTTCTGAGTTGAAGAAGCGATAAACCCCAGGCAGCCCAGGAATATCACTGGGACGGTAGCTGCTTGGCTCTGCCATTACTTCTTACCTGAAACGCTCTTTCGATTAGAGCCAAGAATCTCTGCAAGAAAATGACCTGTGTAACTTGCAGGATTAAGTGCGACATCCTCGGGAGTTCCTTCTGCGATAACGGTGCCTCCTCGGAACCCTCCCTCAGGACCCATATCAATCACCCAGTCCGCAGACTTGATGACATCAAGATTATGCTCGATAACGATGACGGTATTTCCCGTATCCACCAATCGATTTAACACACCTAAAAGTTTGTTGACATCTTCAAAATGAAGTCCCGTTGTTGGTTCATCCAGTACATAGATTGTGCGACCGGTAGAACGTCGTTGTAATTCTGTTGCCAGCTTCACTCGCTGGGCCTCTCCTCCAGAAAGGGTTGGAGCAGATTGACCCAATCGCACGTATCCAAGCCCAACATCGCACAGTGTTCGCAAAAAGCGCGCAATTGTTGGGACCGCTTCAAAAAAATCTCGCGCTTGCTCTATAGGCATATCCAATACTTCTGCGATGGTTTTCCCTTTGAAGTGAACCTCTAAAGTTTCGCGGTTGTATCGAGCGCCATGGCACACCTCGCACGGAACGTAGACATCAGGCAAGAAGTTCATTTCAATCGTGATCGTGCCTTCGCCGGCGCAATTTTCGCACCTTCCACCTTTTACATTGAAGGAGAATCGGCCTTGTAAATATCCGCGAACCTTAGCCTCAGTTGTTTCTGCAAAGAGCGCGCGAATCTTGTCGAAAACTCCTGTGTATGTCGCGGGGTTGGAGCGTGGCGTTCTGCCGATAGGTGACTGATCCACGTGGACTACTTTGTCTAAGAGATCTACTCCGGTAACCGTGCGATGTCTTCCCGGAACCAAACGGGCACCATTGAGTTTATTGGCCAGAGTTACATAAACAATGTCGTTGATTAGAGTCGATTTACCTGAACCACTGACTCCCGTAACTGCCACGAATGCGCTCAAAGGAATCGCGACATCGATATTCTTCAAATTATTTTCTTTCGCACCCTTAACTACAAGCTGGCGCTTAGGATCTACAGGACGGCGAACGGTGGGAATTTCGATGGCTTTACGGCCTGATAGGTAGGCCCCCGTGATTGATTCGGGCGAATCAAGGAGAGCTTGGTAGTCCCCGGAAACAACAACCTTGCCGCCGTGCTCGCCTGCACCAGGACCTATGTCGACGATCCAATCTGCGGCGCGAATTGTCTCTTCATCGTGCTCTACAACAATCAACGTGTTTCCCAGGTCTCGTAACCGCGTGAGCGTTTCAATCAGACGTCGGTTATCCCTTTGATGGAGACCAATGCTGGGTTCATCTAAAACATAGAGAACACCTACTAAGCCAGAACCAATTTGCGTGGCCAGGCGAATGCGCTGGGCTTCCCCACCTGAAAGAGTCGCAGCTGGGCGTTCCAAAGAAAGATAATCCAAACCTACATCTAAGAGAAAACCAAGACGTGCGTGTACTTCCTTCATGACACGTTCGGCGATCTGACTTTCTCTGGCGTTGAGTTCAATACTCTTTAAGAAATCCGCTGTATCTGAAATAGAGAGCGCACAAATCTCTGCAATATTTTTACCACCGACAGTGACAGCTAAAACTTCAGGTTTGAGTCGAGCGCCATTACATGCAGGGCAAGGAATCTGGCGCATATAACCCTCGTACTTATCACGACTGTATTCGCTGTCGGTCTCACCATGGCGACGATGTATAAAAGGAATTACTCCTTCAAAACCAGTGGAGTAATTACGCGTTCTTCCGTAACGATTTTTATACTTCACATGCACTTCATATTGATAGCCCTGTAAAATCGCCTCTTTGGCCTTGGCCGATAACTTCTTCCAAGGATTATCTAGGGAAAAGTTGACTTCGCCCGAGAGTGCCTCAAGCAAACGCAGAAAATATTCACTCGTTTGTCCAGAGGACCACGGAGCGATTGCACCTTCATTGATGGAAATGGAGTCATCGGGAATGATCAATTCCTCATCTACTTCTAACTTAGTTCCGATACCAGAACACTGCGCACATGCGCCAAAGGGTGAGTTGAAGGAGAAGGAGCGCGGCTCTAACTCTTCAAATGAAAGTTCACATTCATGGCACGCCAAATGTTCGCTATAGGTGCGTTCTTTATCCTTACCTTTTGAGTCCACGAAGTCCAAGAGAACAATCCCTTGTGCCAATCGCAGCGCCGTTTCAATGGAATCCGTTAAACGTCCTTTAGATTCGGGTTTGGCGGTAAGACGATCGATCACCACTTCAATTGTGTGCTTTTCTTGCTTCTTCAATTTAGGGACTTCGGCTAAGGCAATGACAGTGCCATCAATACGCGCACGTGAGTAACCCTGGCCAATGAGGTCTTGAAAGAGATCTACGAATTCACCTTTTCTGGCCCGAATCACAGGCGCGAGAATTTGAAATTTCGTGGTCGCAGGCATAGCCAATATTTGATCAACGATCTGTTGAGGACTTTGGCGAGAAACCGGACTTCCGCATTTGGGACAATGTGGTCGACCTGCACGGGCAAAGAGCAATCGAAGGTAATCGTAAACCTCCGTGATGGTGCCGACGGTAGAGCGAGGATTTCGATTCGTAGATTTCTGATCGATCGAAACCGCAGGAGAGAGCCCCTCAATGAAATCGACATCAGGCTTATCCATTTGTCCCAAGAATTGGCGTGCGTAAGCAGAAAGTGACTCTACATAGCGCCTTTGGCCCTCTGCAAAAATCGTGTCGAAGGCAAGGCTGGATTTTCCGGAACCTGAAAGCCCTGTAAAGACAATGAGTGAATCGCGTGGAAGCTCAATGGAAACATCCTTGAGATTATGTTCTCTGGCACCACGGACAATGAGTTTGTCGATCACTTACACTCCCGCCGTTTCCATGCCTCGAAGTTCTCGCTTCAGATCTTTTATTTCATCGCGCAATCGAGCCGCAAGTTCAAATTGCAGATCGCCAGCTGCGCTGCGCATCTGATCAGTGAGCGACTCTATCAACGCCAGAAGTTCTTGTCTTGGCATGGATGCCAGAGCCTTCGTATGTAATCCTATGGCCGGAGTCTTGGATCGCTGCCCTTTTCGCCCGCTAGAGGCGAGGAGTTCTTCTGTATCTTCACTTTCTCTGTTAATAAGATCAGTGATATCTGCAATCTTTTTGCGAAGAGGCTGCGGATCGACACCTCGTTCTAGGTTGTAAGCAACTTGCTTGGCGCGACGACGATTAGTTTCATCAATCGCTTTCTCCATGGACTTGGTGATGTTATCGGCATACATATGTACTTCACCGGACACATTTCGGGCAGCGCGACCAATGGTTTGGATAAGGGCGGTGCTAGAACGAAGAAACCCTTCTTTATCTGCATCCAAAATTGCGACCAGCGAAACCTCTGGTAGATCAAGTCCTTCGCGCAACAAGTTGATACCGATCAAAACATCATATTCACCTGATCGCAACTCTCGAAGCAATTCAACACGACGTAAAGTGTCTACTTCTGAGTGGAGGTAGCGCACTCTCACGCCACGCTCTTGAAGGTAATCCGTAAGGTCCTCGGACATTTTCTTTGTGAGGGTCGTTACGAGAACTCTTTCATTGCGTTCGGCTCGGATATTGATTTCGTTCAATAGGTCATCGATCTGACCCTTTATGGGTTTAAGAACGATCTTGGGATCCACTAAACCAGTCGGGCGAATAACCTGCTCTACAACATCGCCCTGAACCTTCTCCATTTCATACTTTCCAGGAGTTGCCGAGAGATAGACCTTCTGCCCTACTCTTTGTAAGAATTCATCCCACCGAAGAGGCCGGTTATCCATGGCACTGGGCAATCGGAATCCATGTTCGACAAGAGTGCGTTTGCGCGAAGCATCCCCTTCAAACATGGCACCTATCTGGGGAACGGTTACATGCGATTCGTCAATGACTAGCAAGAAATCCTCTGGAAAATAATCGAGTAGGCAATTGGGACCCGATCCGGCAGCGCGACCGTCGATGTGTCGGGAATAGTTCTCAATACCTGAGCAAAATCCAAGTTGCTGCATCATTTCGATATCAAAAGTAGTACGCATCCCGAGTCTTTGCGCCTCGAGCAATTTTCCTTGGCGCTCAAATACCTCCAATTGCGCTGCCAATTCAGTCTCAATCTCGCCAATGGCACGCTTCATGGTTTCTGGGCCAGCGGCGTAATGCGTGGCGGGGAAAACGTACATCTCCTGCTCATCACGGACTATTTCCCCCGTAAGAGGATTCAAGGTCGTAATTCTTTCAATCTCATCTCCGAACATTTCGATGCGCAACGCTAGCTCTTCATACATGGGAATAATCTCTACCGTGTCTCCACGTACTCGAAATGTTCCGCGCTCAAAAGCTACGTCATTTCGCTTGTACTGAATATCAACAAATTTACGGAGCAACTGTTGGCGATCGATTTCATCGCCGACCTTCAAGCGCACCATGCGATCTACATATTCCTGTGGAGTTCCCAATCCGTAAATACAAGAGACCGTAGCAACGACGATGACATCGCGTCTGGTGAGTAAAGAATTCGTAGCCGAGTGTCTCAAACGTTCTACCTCATCATTGACACTTGAATCCTTTTCAATGAAAGTATCTGTCTGTGGAACGTAGGCCTCTGGTTGGTAGTAGTCGTAATAGGAAACAAAGTATTCAACAGCATTGTTGGGCATCAACTCACGAAACTCGTTGACTAGCTGGGCAGCAAGGGTCTTATTCGGGGCAATGACCAGCGTGGGACGTTGGAGCCGTTCGATCAACCACGCAGTAGTAGCGGATTTTCCCGTTCCCGTGGCGCCAAGCAGGACAATGTCTTGATCTCCACGTTCAATTCTGCGAACAATTTCCACGATCGCTTCAGGTTGGTCGCCCGCGGGAACATAATCGCTAATAACTTGAAAGGGCTCGACGCGTCGTTGGAGATCGCTTATGGGACGCACGGCGTAACTGTACTGGGGGTTAGCTTTCTAGGCGTTGCAGGGCGGGGAATATGTCTTCCCAAAGATGCTCCACTTCGCGTAGCAGTTCCTCGGGGCTTGCATCATTGTGGAGAATGTAATCGGCAACCTCCGCTCGCTGCTGATCACTTGCCTGGGCCAGAATGCGAGAATCTATTTCAGAGGCTCTCAATCCCCTTTCGGTCAGACGGGCTTTTCGCATCTGCATCCCCGATTGAATCGTCAGGATGTAATCGAACCTAGGAGAAACCCCCGTTTCTACCAGTAGAGGAATTTCATAAATCAACACATCATTCCCGTGAAGCTGGGAGATGGCGCCGTCGAAAAGTTCTCGCACTTTCGGATGAATGATGGCTTCTAGACGAGTTAACAGAGCCGGATCTTTAAACACCAACTCACCTAAAGTTCGACGATCGATATCCCCATCCTTAAGAACTCCATCACCAAAAGTCGCGATTACTTCATCAAAACCTTTCGTTCCACGTTCGATGGCGGTGCGTGCTAATTGATCTGCGTCAATTACTTGTGCGCCTAGTTCAGAAAAGTATTGAGCGGCAAGGGACTTGCCCGACCCTATTCCGCCGGTAAGTGCGACAACCAACATATGAGGACTTTACTGCACGAAAAAGAAATCGGCCCCCGAGATTTCTCTCAGGGGCCGACCAGTTTCCTTAAATCAGAGATAGCTTATTCAGCGATGGCTGGGCTTTCTGATGTGGCAACAACTGTTGCATCTGGATCAGTCGCTGCTGCGGCATCCGCTGCGCGTGCTTCGTCCTTCTGCTTCTTGTGTGCCATGAAACGTGTTTGGGCTTCAGCGTACTGACGTTCCCACTCTTCGCGTTGTGTCTCAAAGCCAGGCTTCCACTCTTGTGACTCTGCATCGAAACCTTCAGGGTAAATGAAGTTTCCTTCTGCATCATAACGAGCAGCCATTCCGTACTGAGTTGGATCGAATGCTTCGATTTCAACTTCATGTCCTTCATTGGCTTGTTTAAGTGAGAGCGAGATACGACGACGCTCGAGATCAATATCAATAATCTTGACAAAGAGTTCGTCATCTACCTGAACAACCTGCTCTGGAATTTCAACGTGGCGTTCTGCCAACTCTGAAATGTGTACAAGTCCTTCGATGCCTTCATGGACGCGGATAAATGCGCCGAATGGAACCAACTTGGTGACTTGACCAGGAACAACCTGATTGATCGTGTGAGTGCGAGCAAAAGCTTGCCAAGGATCTTCCTGGGTCGCCTTGAGGGAGAGTGAAACACGCTCGCGCTCAAAGTCAACTTCAAGAACTTCAACAGTTACTTCGTCGCCAACTTCAACAACTTCACCTGGGTGATCAATGTGCTTCCAAGAAAGCTCAGAAACGTGAACCAAACCATCTACTCCACCAAGGTCAACGAAAGCACCGAAGTTAACGATCGATGAAACGACACCGGTGCGTACTTGGCCCTTTTGAAGTTGATTGAGGAAAGTAGTGCGAGATTCGGATTGAGTCTGCTCTAGGTATGCACGACGTGAAAGAACGACGTTATTGCGGTTCTTATCAAGTTCGATGATGCGAGCTTCAACCTGCTTGCCAATGTATGGAGTCAGATCGCGTACGCGACGCATTTCTACAAGAGATGCCGGCAAGAAGCCACGAAGTCCGATATCAACGATCAAGCCACCCTTAACAACTTCGATGACTGTACCGACAACAACTTCGTCGCGCTCTTTTTTGCCTTCGATTTCGCCCCAGGCGCGCTCGTACTGTGCGCGCTTCTTGGACAAGATCAAGCGACCTTCTTTATCTTCCTTCTGAAGAACGAGTGCCTCAACCTTTTCGCCAACTTTGACGATTTCGTTTGGGTCTACATCGTGACGGATAGAAAGTTCACGGGAAGGAATTACTCCTTCAGTTTTATATCCAATATCAAGAAGTACTTCGTCACGATCTACTTGTACGACTATGCCTTCAACAAGGTCTCCATCATTAAAGTTTCTGATGGTGCCTTCAATTGCGGCGAGAAAATCTTCTGCTGTTCCAACATCATTAATTGCGATTACTGGTGAGGTGCTCAAGTTGCTCCGTAGGGATAGAAAGTAGTAGGGATAGGGCGGCTAAGGGTACGGTTTTTACGCGCATCGGGTCAAACCGTCCGAGTAGAGTGAACCCACTATGAAGCGTTATCGTCAGCTTTTAGCAATTCCTCATGTGAAAGTGCTCCTCATCAGCTCTTTTCCAGCGCGGGTGGCATACGGAATGGTTGCCCTTGCTACATTCTTCAAAGCCCAGCAATCAACCGGCTCTATCGCAATTGCAGGTTTGGCCATTGGCTTGGAGACACTTTCCTCGGCGGCCACTGCTGGCCTTCGAGGTTCACTGATGGACAAATGGGGTCAGAAATGGCCACTTCGTGTATTCGTCCCAGCTTATGCGGGGATGCTCATCGCTCTCAATACATCGCATACCAAAACCTCCATATTGGTTTTTTCCTTCTTCTTAGGTCTCATGGCACCGCCGATTAATTTATCGATTAGACCGCTATGGAAATCTGTAGTACCTGCTGAATTTCTTCGAACTGCATATGCAATAGATACCGCTGTAATTAGCGCCGCTTCGGTTCTTGGTCCCGTGATTGCAACGACTCTCGCTCTTTCACAACATCCAGGTAGCGCTCTAGCGGTCTGTTCTTTCTTGCTTTTTCTTGGTGGTGCATCACTTGCATTGACAAAAGTTTCCTCCACGTGGAAGCCAGAAGCCAAAGTGCGCGGTGGAATCGCAACATTTAGAAATCCAGCGATGCTACTTCTTATGCTCGAGGGATGTTTCATTGGGTTCGGCATGGGCTCATTTGAAATTGGAGTTCCAGCATTTGCCACAATGGAACATGTCCCACACCGCACAGCATGGATTCTGGGAACAATGGGAGTCACAAACATTATTGGTGGACTCCTTGGTGGAATGGTTTCTAAAAAAGCTTCACCACTTGTTGCTTTTCAACGCACGTATCTCGCGTGGTTCTTGGTGTCCTTGCCCCTGGCATTCACGTACCCGGGTTGGAGCATGGCTTTTATTGCAGGGTGCATTGGCCTTTCAACCGGTGCGGTCACCGTCTTCTATATGGAAATAATGGAGGCGGTGCGATCCAAAGGAAGTGCTATCGCATCTCTTGGATGGCTATGGACCGTTGAAGGTTCTTTCGCCTCACTCGGGGCGGCAGTCGGCGGTTGGATCGGAAATACCTCCCCGCGAATTGCTTTGGGAGTGTGCACGGTTTGTGTCGGATGTGGCTTAACCGTTTTGACTGTTGGACGCAAAAGATTATCGGCCGCCAATGCCATTCCTACGGAAGAAGAAGATCTCAATGCCATGAAAGAAAATATCGACTTACATAACATTAATTAGTGGGCAGCCTCGTTCCAACTCTTACCTATTCCTACGCTGACCGCTAACGGCGCTTTGAGCGGATAGGCCGAGCCCATTTGCTCTCTCACTAGTGAGGTCAGAACTTCTTCCTCACCTGCAACAACTTCAAAAATTAATTCATCGTGTACTTGTAAAAGGAGTCGCGATTTCAACCTCTCTACCGACAAAGCACGGTCGACGTTAAGCATTGCCTCCTTGATGATGTCCGCGGCGGAACCTTGTATCGGTGCATTCAGCGCCATCCGCTCTGCGATTTCGCGGCGTTGCCGATTGTCATGATTGAGATCAGGTAAATATCGACGGCGACCAAGAATGGTCTCGGTGTACCCCACTTTGCGGGCCTCATCTACGACAGTTTTCAAATAGTCACGGATCCCGCCAAAGCGTTCGAAATATTTATCCATAAGATCTTGTGCTTGCGCCGGTGTGATAGCTAATTGAGCCGACAGGCCATAAGAGGAAAGTCCATAGGCAAGGCCATACGACATCGCCTTAATTTGACGACGCATCTCGGAATCCACATCGGCTGGTGCTACCCCGAAGACCTCCGACGCTACCGTGGAATGGAGATCCTCCCCTGAAGCAAAAGCAGCTAGGAGATTCTCGTCATGGGATAAGTGGGCCATGATACGCATTTCAATCTGGCTGTAATCGGCGGTCAATAAACCTACGTAACCCTTGCCTGCAACAAAACAATCGCGGATTTTGCGACCTTCTTCGGTGCGCACCGGAATGTTTTGGAGATTTGGACCCGTAGATGAGAGGCGTCCAGTAGCGGCAACCGTTTGGGCAAAATGTGTGTGAATGCGTCCATCAGAGGCGATCTCAGAAAGAAGTCCTTCAATTGTCGTACGCAATTTATTCGTCTCTCGAATTCGAAGGAGGTGGCTAAGAACAGGGTTTTGAGTCTTCTCGAAGAGCCACTCCAGGGATTCAGCGTCGGTAGTGAAACCGGTTTTGATCTTCTTAGTCTTCGGTAACTTGAGTTCGTCGAAGAGAACAACCTGCAGTTGTTTTGGGGAGGCGACATTGAATTCGTGCCCCACGGCCTCGTAAGCAGATTTAGTTTCTCGCTCTACTTCACCAACGAAAAATTGTTGTAGCGACAATAATTTCTCGCTATCCACACTGATACCGCGTCGTTCAATAATCGCCAGCAAGTGAGCGATTGGCAATTCCAATTTCTCGTAGAGGTCTAATACATGGCGATCTTTCATCTCCCGAAGGAGCGAATCGTGCAGAACGAAAAGAGTGCACGCACTTTGTAGAAGAATTTGACCTGGATCCGATCCAGAAATTTGAGCTCCATCTCCCCAACGTTCAAGAAGGTCATTGAGATCTTGCGCACGAACGCCCGGATTAACTACGTATGCGGCTAGCGCGGTATCAAAAACCACACCTTCGAGAGGGATTACTCGGTCTAAAGACTTAGCATCGTGGAGTATTTTAGGAATAGTTGCATCACTTGCCCAATCGCCCAATTGCGATGAGTGAACCAGAAAACCTTCCGTGGGTGACAACGCAACCGCATATCGATGGAGTTTATCTTCCTTGATTTCATAGGAGATTGAGATGGTTTGATGATGACCCTTGAGCTTTACGGAAAGTTCTGTGGAGGTCAGGACGCTCTCTTCTCCATCAAAGCCCAACATCATCAAAGGTTCTGATTCAACTGCCGTGTTTTGAGCGCTATGGCCCACTAGGGGTTTTATCCGATCTTTGAGAGTCCGGAACTCTAATTGATCAAAGAGGGAATACATTTTGGATTCATCTATGCCACTCCACGCTAAATCATCAACGGAAACATCCAACGGGACGTCATGGAGCAGTTGAGTAAGTTGACGATTGCGCAGAACGGTATCCACATTCTCGCGAAGAGAAACACCAACTTTGCCCGAAACTTGATCAATCTTGGCTAAGAGATTCGTTAATGATTCATATTCAACAACCCATTTGGATGCCGTCTTTTCCCCGACTCCAGGAATAGACGGCAAGTTATCGCTCGGGTCTCCCCGAAGAGCGGCAAAATCGGGGTACTGAGCTGGTGACATGCCATATTTTTCAAATACCGACTCAGGCGTCATCCGCGCCAAATCACTTACTCCACGTTTGGGATATAGGACGGTGATCTTCTCCGTGACTAATTGAAAACTGTCCCGATCACCAGAACAAATGAGTACCTCCATACCCTCTCGTTCGGCTTGTGTTGAAAGAGTTGCCAAAATGTCGTCGGCCTCAAAACCCTCTCGTTCGAATTGAGAAATATTGAAGGCAGCGACCAAATCATGCAGAAATGACATCTGAGAGCGAAATTCATCTGGAGTCGCAGAACGGGTCGCTTTATATTCAGGGAATATTTCCGTTCGAAAAGTTTTGCGCGAAACATCAAAGGCGACAGCAATGTGGGTTGGCTTCTCCTCCTTGATCAAGGAAATCATCATCGTCGCAAAGCCATAAACGGCATTCGTGTGTTGACCGGTGGCGGTCGTGAAGTTCTCTGCCGGTAAGGCATAGAAAGCGCGATAGGCCATCGAATGACCATCAATAAGAAGTAAACGAGCGCTCATGACCAGCATTCTATGGGGCGCAAGATAGACTCACCTGCTATGAGCGATCAATCAATGGCCGATTTCATGGAGATTCTACGAGAGCGTGGAAGTGGCGCCCTTGATAAGAAGATGGGGATCGTAATCACTGAAGCCTCCCCCACTCGACTCGTGGCAACTATGCCCGTAGAAGGAAACACCCAACCTTTGGGTCTCTTGCATGGTGGCGCAAATGTGGTTCTCGCAGAAAGTTTAGGTTCCATAGGTACGCAACTGCATGCTGGACCAGATCGCCGAATCGTTGGAGTTGATATCAACGCCACGCATCACAAATCCGCTACTCAAGGAATTGTGACCGCTGTTGCAACGCCGATTTCCTTGGGCAAAACAATGTGCTGTTACGAAATTGTCATTACCAATGACGCTGGCGAGAGAACCTGCACTGCGCGAATCACTTGTCTTATCCTCGCGCAGCGCTAGTTCGGACTTTACTAACCGCCGAGATACGCCTTAGTTACTGCATCGTCTTTCGCAAGATCTGAAGCGTTTCCACTCATCTTGATTCGACCGGACTCGAGAACATAGGCGCGATCGGCAACGTCAAGTGCTGCAGCAGCGTTTTGTTCAATCAACAAAATCGTAATGCCTTGTTCGCGGATTTTGATGATGGTTTCAAAAATCATATCCACTAATACTGGCGCGAGCCCCATGGATGGTTCATCCAAGAGTAATAACTTAGGAGCGCCCATCATGGCACGTGCGACAGCAAGCATTTGTTGCTCTCCGCCTGACATTGTTCCGCCCTTTTGCTCATAGCGCTCTCGAAGTCTTGGAAAGAGATCAAGAACTCTTTCACGATCTGCTTCGATGGCTTCCTTGTCATTGCGCAAGAACGCTCCGAGATCTAGATTCTCACGTACCGACATACGGGGAAAAATACGACGGCCTTCTGGTGATTGGCACAGACCCATGGCAACAATTTCATGCCCTTCTTTGCCATCAATGCGTTGACCTTGAAAAGTAATCGTTCCGCCTTTTGGCTTCAACAATCCAGAAATCGTACGCAAAGTTGTTGATTTACCTGCTCCGTTAGAGCCAATCAAGGTAACGATTTCACCTTCGTTTACAGTTAAAGAAACATCCTTAACCGCGAGGATGGAACCGTATGCAACTTTGAGATCCTTGACTTCAAGAAGAGCGCTCATGCCTTCTCTCCCTTTGCTTTGCCGAGGTAGGCCTCGATCACACGTTGATTGGATTTAATTTCTGCAGGTGAACCTTCAGCAATCTTCTCGCCTTGGTCAAGAACTGTTACACGTTCTGAAACTGTCATAACCACACTCATATCGTGCTCGATGAGAAGGATGGAGACATCCTGCTCATCCCGCAACTTATAAACGAAGTTAATGAAAGTAAGAGATTCTTGTGGGTTCATTCCTGCCGTTGGTTCGTCCAGAAGAAGAACCTTGGGCTTCAAAGCAAGCGCACGAGCAACTTCTAGACGACGTTGGTCACCATAAGAAAGGTTTCGTGCGTACTCCCCTGCCCATTTACCAATACCGACAAAGTCCAACAATTCACGAGCGCGCTCACGAGATTCGCGTTCCTCGCGTCGCTGATTGGGGGTACCGAAAATCGTGGCCAGGATTCCTGACTTCAGTTGAGAATGCATGGCGACCATGACATTCTCTTCGGCTGTCATAAGACCGAACAATCGAATATTTTGGAAAGTACGTGCAAGGCCGCCTGCTGCAATTTTGTGAGGTGGACGAGCGGTGATATCTAAATCGCCAAAGAAAACATTTCCGCTTGTTGGTTTATAGAGTCCAGTCAGGACATTGAAGAAAGTAGTTTTGCCGGCACCGTTTGGACCGATAAGGCTAACAATCTTCCCTTGGGGGATATCAAAGGTCACGTTATTTACAGCGGTGAGGCCGCCGAATTTAACAGTGATGTCTTTGGCTAATAAAGCGTTGGTCATTAGTGAGTACCGCCAATGTTTGCAGAGGTGTCATCGGCTTCATGCATGATTGCTTTCAGGCGCGACTCAGGAATCATTCCTTCACGCTTGTAAAGCATCATCAAAATAAGGACGCCTCCAAAGAGAAGAAAGTTGTAGGAAGGGAAATTGATCGAAGTCTTAAATGTGTTATTGACTAGGTCGCCAAATGCTGGAAGCCCAGTTGAGTTGATCCATGCCACAAGCAGGGCACCGACCATCACTCCCCACACATTACCCATACCGCCGAGAACAACCATGGCGAGCAAGATAATGGAGATCGAAAAGTTGAATCGATCGGCAAAGACTCCGTTTACATGTGTCGCAAAAGCAACGCCTCCAACGCCACCACTAAATGCACCCACTGCGTATGCAGCGAGCTTGGTGGACATCAATGGAACTCCCATCATGCTTGCAGCTAATTCGTCTTCGCGAATTGCTAGCCAAGCACGACCGAGTCGTCCTTTACGCAAACGCAATGAAACAAATACCATGACGGCTGTAAGAAGTACGAAGATTGCGAATTTCCAACTGAAGTCAAAGGGTCCAAGAACTTTTCCGGGAACGCCAATGTTGTCCACTGGCGAAATGCCTTTTGTGCCATTGGAAAGATTAAAGCCACCAAGATTTTCACCGTTGGTAAATACCTGCGGAATGATTTCTCCGAAACCCATTGTGACCAGAGCAAGATAATCGCTCTTGAGGCGCAGGGTCGGTGCACCGATAATCATGCCGAAGATCGCGCAGATGATTCCACCGATAAAGAGAACGGCCCAGAAAGTGACGTGAATTCCTGGTGTCTTGAGTGTTTGGTGCGGAGCGAAAATGTGGACATTTACTTGACGGAAAAAGGCCGACATGAACCAGCCAGCGCTGTATCCACCAATCGCCCAAAAAGCGACGAATCCTAAATCGAGCAGCCCTGCGTAACCCACCACGATATTCAGGCCAATTGCACAGATAACCCAGACCATCGCTTCATTGACCGTCGTAGGTGGAAGCCATGTTTGAAAAATCGTCTGCAAACTATCAGGTAAGCGAAACATGATGTAGGTGTAGAAGGTCCAAATACACGCAGCTGCGATTAAGAAGCCAATTGTCCACTTCTTATGACTGGCGCTTTGCTTAGGCGTCTTAGAATCCTTAGATTTTCTCTTGAGCATCATCATCAGACTTTCTCTGTAACGGGTTTGCCCAGAAGGCCGGTTGGTCTAAATGCCATAAGAAGAATCAAGATGGAGAAGACCACGGTCTGGGACCACTGCTGGCCAAGTCCGATCGGCAATCCATCGTTGAGACCTTGAATTAATCCAATGAGCAAAGCCCCAAGTACAGCTCCTTGAAGATTTCCGATTCCACCCATAACTGCAGATGTGAATGCGATAAGACCCAATTGGAAACCTAAGTTATAACTAGTCAGACCTCGCGTTTGCTGAAAGAGAATTCCTGCGGCGCCAGCGAGTGCTCCACCTAATGCAAAAGTGAAGGAGATCGTCCGGTTTACGTTGATACCCATAAGTCGCGCAGCATCTTGATCCTGGGCGGTCGCACGCATTGCCTTTCCTTGGCGAGTGCGCGTGACGATCCAGGACATCAGGAGAAGTAAAGGTGCGGTAACGGCGAAGGAAATTATTGTGGTGTACTCAATATTGACACCTGAAATATGAAATCCACCGGCTGGCAAAACGGTATTCCAAGTCTTTGGACCTGAACCATTCCAACGAAGTCCGATGAATTGCAAAACAAAGGAGACGCCAACGGCTGTAATCAAAGGCGCCAATTTAGGGGCACGTCTGAGTCGTCGATAAGCAAATCTTTCGATGCCCACGTTGATCGTGGCGGCGAAAGTCATGACGGCAACCAAACACATGAGAAAGACTCCCCATGCCGCTGGGCCGGACTTCTCTTTATGGAACCAAATGGCAATAAAGTTTGCCGAAAATACAGCGCTCAACATAAAGAGATCGCCGTGAGCAAAGTTAATGAGTTCAATGATGCCGTACACCAATGTGTAACCCAATGCGATCAGGGCATACAAAACGCCATTACTTAATCCAATCAGAGAAGCTTGAAAGAATTGAGACGGTGACTTGTGAAAGTTAATGCCCAACCAATAAAGGATTCCGAAAGTTGCAATGATGCTTAGGCCTCGTTCGAGGTACCTTCTGCGATCTTGTCGGGCTTGATAGCCCCCAGTAAATAGTGACACGCGCACCCTCTCAAAACTCTTGCGGTAAGTGGCAGATAGTAATACAGAAATCTAGGGTAATACAGGAATTCCGCGATGGATAGCCTCATCTCCTAGCGGAGAATCTCTTTACAAAGAACATCGGAGTGGGCGCTGGGCCCACTCCGATGTCTTCCTAATATATGGAGCTTTTTGAGAGATCGACTACTTGACGGTTTGTGCCTTCAAGGTTGTCTCTTGTCCGCCCTTTACGATTTCAATCGTTACATCCTTTGCCAATGTGTCACCTGACAAAGTGCTGATTGTCAGCGCCTTACCAAGTACAGACTGTGCTGCTGGGATGGTGATTCCGGAACCTGAGAAGATTGCGTTTGTAACGCCCTTACGTGTTCCGTTGGACTTTGCAATTGCTGCCAAGATGACCTGGACTGCTGCAACGCCGTAGATTGGGTAAGACCCGATTGGATCTTTCTTGTATGTAGCCTTGTAAGCCTTTACGAACTTCGCGCCTGCGCCAGTTGGAGCATTCTTAAGAAGAAGTTCTGTGGAAAGACCTGCGAAGGAGAGGTATGCACCATCTGCTTCAGGCATTGAGTTGAAGTCTGGATAACCAGTAAATCCATCTGGTGCCATCATCTTTACAGCAGTGTTATTTCCAAGGACCTTGAACTTATCCTTAACAAGCTGTGCGCCGCCGTTATCGAAGATTCCGCCGATGTAGAGCATGTCTGGGTTAAGTGCCTTGATCTTTGTGAAGAGCGCTGTGAAGTCAGTCTGCTTTGCATCCCAACCTTCGCCGTATGCGCCGCTTGAAAGGACGTTAAGTCCTTGCTTCTTGGCTTCAGTAGTGAATGCCTGAGCAACACCTTGACCGTAGGTCTGTGTGTCGTTCAAAACATAAACGCTCTTGATACCAATTGACTTTGCGAACTGTGCAGCTGCTGCGCCCTGAACATCGTCAGTTGTGCAAACACGTGCGTAGTTGCGAACGCCTGTTGGGTAGTAAACATCTGGCTCGCCTGGGTTCCATGACTTTGTTAAGCCAGGGTTTGTGTTGGCGTCAGAAATCATTGTCATAGCTCCACCAGGTGCTTGGTTCAGAATTGGAACGATGATCTTTGCGCAACCTGAGTTGTAAGTTCCCATAACTGCAACCTCAGTCTTGTTGGCAACGTGTGCTTGAGCATTTGCTGCACACTTTGCATCATCCCAACCACCCTTGGCAGCTGTTGCATCGTCGTAGATCTTCAACTTGACTGTGTACTTACCAGCCTTGTAGCCGACCTGCTTCAAGTACAAAGCAATTGCCTTGTTTGTTGAATCATTTGAGTCGAACGATGATCCCTGAAGTGGGAGGTCGGTCGAGATTGTGAGAACTGTTGCTGCATTAGTCACAGCAGAAGTTGCTACGAGTCCTGTAGTGATCATTGCAACTGCGGCAACAATGCTTACAGCACGAAAACTCTTCTTCATGTAGTGCCTTCCTGTTACTTGTGTCCCGGGACAGGGAGGGCGATAGATTATCGGGCGAGGGCCCATCAGAACAAGCCTTAATCGGTACTTATCGCAGATATAACGAAGTTGTAACCTAGATTTATCTTTCCGGTACGGCAGAAGGTGAAATGACAGCAAGGGCTACCTCTTTCATGCTCAAACGCCTGTCCATGGCCGCCCTTTGGATCCACGAAAATGCCTCGGGTTCGCTGAGATTCAATGCCGCCATGAGGATGCCTTTGGCGCGATCAATGAGTTTGCGAGTTTCTAGGCGTTCGTGAAGGTCAGCAACTTCCGCGGCAAGAGATGTCATTTGCTGATGCCGACTCATAGCAATTTCCATAGCAGGCACTAAGTCGGCGATCGAAAATGGCTTCACAACGTAGGCCATTACGCCAGCATCGCGTGCTCGATCCACTAATTCCTTCTGACTAAATGCAGTCAGCATCAAAACGGGTGCAATGGAAATAATTGTCTCTGCTGCAGAAATTCCATCAAGCACAGGCATCTTCACATCAAGGATTGCCAAATCTGGTGTGAACTCTTTTGCCAGGGCAATTGCTTCTTCACCATTGCTTGCTTGAGCAACAACGTCATAACCCGCCTCGATGAGCATTTCAACAAGGTCCATACGAATAAGAGTTTCATCTTCAGCAACCAAAATCCTGGCAGGTGCCTTGGCGGCAGAAGGAATCGTTGAACTCATGTGCCCCGAGTCGGATTCGAACCGACACTATGCAGTGTTTGAGACTGCCCTCTCTACCGTTGGAGTACCGAGGCGCGGGCTTAGTCTAGCGATAAGCCGGCGCAACTCCGCCAATGGCATCGCCTATGCAATGCACCCGCAACGCGTTGGTTGAGCCTGGAATTCCGGGAGGTGAGCCAGCCACAATAATAATGAGTTCGCCAACTTGTGCTCTTCCAGACTCGATGAGCACGGTATCTACCTGCTTGACCATTTCATCCGTAGTTTTTACGACGGGGGCAATCATGGATTCCACTCCCCAGGACAGAGCCATGCGGTTATACGTTCCAGCATCGGGCGTCAACGCAAGAATTGGAATCGCAGAACGCAATCTGGCCATTCTCTGAGCCGAATCCCCACTCTTTGTGAAGGCGACTAAGAATTTAGCGCCTACTGTTTCACCAACATCTTTAGCGGCCTTAGTAATTGCGCCACCTTTTGTTCTTGGTGAATGTTGCAGTGGGCGAATGCGATCAAGTGCTTCCGCTTCAGTTTTTTCAATAATGCGAGCCATTGTTGCTACCGCTTCAATCGGAAAGTCGCCAACACTAGTTTCGCCAGAGAGCATGAGTGCATCGGCTCCATCGAGAACCGCATTTGCGCAATCTGTAGCTTCGGCGCGAGTGGGGCGCGAATTTGTGATCATGGAATCAAGCATTTGCGTTGCCACAATGACCGGCTTTGCAGCTTCACGTGCCATTTCTACGCATCGTTTTTGCACGAGCGGAACATCCTCGATCGGAAGTTCTACTCCGAGGTCTCCACGCGCCACCATGATGCCATCGAATGCGTCGACAATCCCCTGAAGATTCTCTACTGCTTGAGGTTTTTCAATCTTGGCAATCACCGGAATACGGATACCTTCTTCATCCATGATGCGATGTACATCTTTAATATCTTCGGCGCTTCGGACAAAGGAAAGAGCGATGAAATCGGCGCCAGCATGTAGGCCCCAACGAAGGTCGTCAATATCTTTCTCAGACATTGCAGGCACGGAAACAGCTACGCCAGGTAAATTGATGCCCTTATTGTTGCTAACAGCACCAGGTTCGATGACTTTGGTTATCACGTCATTACCTTTTACTTCAATAACTTCAACAGTCACTTTTCCGTCATCGATCAGGATTCGATCTCCGGCCTTGCAATCACCGGGAAGTCCTTTATAGGTGGTCCCGACCTTCTCTTTTGTGCCCTCAACCTCATCGGTCGTTATTGTGAAGATATCACCACGCGCTAAGTCATGAGGTCCATCAATGAATCGGGCAAGGCGAATTTTTGGACCTTGAAGATCAACAAGGATCGCGACTGCAACTCCTGCCTCTTTTGCCGCGGATCGGACACGGTCATATCGAACTTGATGTTCTTCATAGCTTCCATGTGAGAGGTTTAATCGCGCCATATTCATTCCGGCTGAAATAAGTTCTTTCACCTTTTCGGCAGACTCAACAGCAGGTCCCATGGTGCATACAATCTTGGCTCTACGCATTGTTTAACCTTAAACCATCAGTGGACGGGCAGTAGGAGGAATAGGGGCAGGCAATTGCGTGCGCCCTGTGAGATATTTATCAACCGCTGCTGCGGCACTGCGGCCCTCAGCAATTGCCCAGACGATTAAAGATTGGCCTCTACCCGCGTCGCCGCAAACAAAGACCCCTTCACTGCTCGTTTGGAAATCTTCATCGCGCTTGATATTTCCACGATCATCGAGTTCTACTTCCAATTGCGTGAGCAGTGGACTTTTTTCTGGTCCTGTAAATCCCATTGCAAGGAATACGAAATCTGCAGGAATTTCTTGCTCGGTGCCTGGAACGCTCTCAAATTTTCCGTTAACCATCTTTGTCTCAATAATGCTCAAGGCCCGCACATTTCCTCGGTCATCGCCGATAAATCTTTCCGTAGAAACTGCGAACATTCTGTTGTCATGCTCTTCGTGCGCACTTGAAACTCTATAAATCATCGGATACATCGGCCATGGCTGTGCAGTTGGCCGATCCGATGTTGGCATCGGCATGATTTCAAGTTGAGTGATAGAGGCAGCGCCTTGTCTGGTGGCCGTTCCTAAGCAATCGGCACCCGTATCTCCCCCGCCGAGAATCACCACGTGCTTGCCCGCAACATTTATAGGAGGTTCATCAATTTCGCCAAGAGCCTGCTTATTCCCCCACGGGAGATATTGCATGGCTTGATAGATACCATCTAGTTCGCGACCAGGAACAGGAAGGTCTCGTGCCTGCGTGGAACCTACCGCCAACACAACGGCGTCATATCGCGAACGCAACTGATGACCGGTGAGTTCGGCCCCCACATCAACGCCAGCACGAAAGCGAGTTCCTTCTTGTTCCATCTGCGCCAATCGACGATCCAAAATCGATTTCTCCATTTTGAATTCGGGGATTCCGTAGCGCATCAATCCACCGATTTTCGAAGCCCGCTCATAGACCGCGACGGTATGCCCAGCGCGTGTAAGTTGCTGAGCGGCGGCCAGGCCAGCCGGCCCTGACCCCACAACTGCAATGGTTTTGCCTGTGAGCCGATCTGGTGCCATTGGATGTACTTTGCCCGAAGCAAATGCTTCCTCAATCGTGCGTAGTTCTACTTGTTTGATCGAGACGGCATCAGAACTTATGGCTACAACGCATGCGCTCTCGCAAGGGGCAGGGCAAAGCCGTCCAGTAAATTCAGGGAAATTGTTCGTCGCATGAAGGCGCGCGATCGCTTCGGTTTTATCGCCACGCCAGATCAAGTCATTCCATTCTGGAATCAAATTTCCTAGCGGACATCCTTGGTGACAGAAAGGAATTCCGCAATCCATGCAACGCCCAGCCTGTTTTTGAAGTTGTTCGAAATCTTGAGGTTCGTAAACTTCTTTCCAATCCTGAATGCGAACATCTACGGGGCGGCGCTTGGGAAGTTCGCGCGAAGTTGTCAGGAATCCTTTTGGATCAGCCATGTGCGACCTCCATTACATAGGTATCTGCAGGCAAACCTTCTTTGAGGGCCCTTTCCATGGACGCTAATACGCGCGCGTAATCACGAGGCATGACCATGGAAATTCGTTGAAGGGAATTAGCCCAATCATCCAGAAGTGCCTGCGCGACTTTTGATCGTGTTTCAGTGGCAAACTTGGAGATGAGGTCAAAAAGAATTTCGCGTTGATTTTCCGGTACAGCGACAATGTCAGCCATATCGGTATTCACATTTGCCGATTCAAGGTCGAGAACAAAAGCACGTCCACCTGACATGCCCGCGGCAAAGTTTCGTCCAATTCGTCCGAGCACAACGACGGTTCCGCCAGTCATGTATTCGCATCCATGATCGCCAATGCCTTCTACAACAGCAACGGCACCAGAATTTCTTACGCAGAATCTTTCTCCGACTATTCCGCGAATGAATATCTCCCCAGATGTAGCTCCATAGCCGATGACATTTCCGGCAATCACATTTTGATCGGATGCGAATGTAGATTTGTTATCTGGACGAAGTATGACGCGACCGCCAGAGATACCTTTCGCGACATAATCATTGGAATCACCATGAAGACGTATTGTCACGCCGGATGGGATAAAGGCTCCTAGCGACTGCCCCGCCGAACCTTGAAGTGTGATGTCAATCGTGTTGGCAGGTAATCCTGCGCTTCCGAATGCACGCGTCACTTCTGCTCCGAGCATCGTGCCGACAGTGCGATTAACATTTCTGACAGGAAGATCAATCTTCACGTTCTCTGAACGCTTAAGCGCAGGGGCGGCTAACTCAATCAACTGATTATCCAACGCCGCACTCAGACCGTGATCTTGCGTGGTCGTGTTATGGAATGGCCCTGCTACATCTGGTCGCACAAGCAAAGGCGCAAGATCGAGCCCGCTTGCCTTCCAATGATTGATTGCTTCTCGGGTATCGAGATCTTCGACGTGGCCGATTGCTTCTTCGATCGAGCGATACCCCAACTGGGCTAAGTATTCGCGCACTTCTTCTGCAATATATTCAAAAAAAGTTTCGACAAATTCAGGCTTGCCCGTAAAACGTTTTCGTAATTCTGGATTCTGGGTTGCAACACCTACTGGGCAAGTGTCCAAGTGGCACACGCGCATCATGACGCAACCAGAAACCACAAGAGGAGCTGTTGCAAAACCGAATTCTTCGGCCCCCAGAAGTGCAGCGATAACAACATCGCGGCCCGTTTTCAACTGGCCATCAGTCTGGACAACGATGCGATCCCGCAATCCATTCAAGAGAAGCGTCTGTTGTGTCTCGGCTAAGCCAAGTTCCCATGGTGCACCAGCGTGCTTGAGGGAAGTGAGGGGCGATGCACCTGTGCCACCATCATGACCTGAAATCAGAACAACATCAGCGTGGGCCTTACTGACCCCAGCTGCCACAGTTCCAACCCCCACTTCGGCGACCAATTTCACATGGATCCGTGCATTCTTAGTTGCATTCTTCAGATCGTGAATCAGTTGGGCTAGATCCTCAATAGAGTAAATGTCATGGTGAGGCGGCGGAGAAATCAAACCCACACCTGGAGTGGAATATCGAACTTTCGCGATCCATGGATAAACCTTGTTACCAGGAAGTTGTCCGCCTTCTCCTGGTTTCGCACCTTGTGCAATTTTGATCTGAATGTCGTCGGCATTAACGAGATATTCACTAGTCACACCAAAACGACCCGAGGCAACCTGCTTGATTGCCGAGCGTTTGGAATCTCCGTTTTCCATTGGCAGGAAACGCTCTGGATCTTCTCCGCCTTCGCCAGTATTTGATTTGCCACCGAGCCGATTCATAGCGATTGCCATGGTTTCGTGTGCTTCTAAGGAGATCGATCCATACGACATTGCACCTGTAGAGAAACGCTTAACAATTTTTGAAATTGGTTCGACTTCGTCAATGGAAATAGGTGGACGTAAACCCTCTTTGAATGTGAAAAGGCCACGTAAAGTCATTAAGGACTTACTCTGATCATTGATGCGACTTGTGTACCGTTTGAAAACATCAAAGCGCTTATTTCGTGTGGAATGTTGCAAGGTAAAAACAGTTTCAGGATCGAATAAATGTGGTTCGCCATCTCGGCGCCATTGATACTCCCCGCCAATCGGCAATCTCTTTGTTCCTGGAACCTCTCCGCCGGGAGGGTAGGCAATGTGATGACGAGCGATCGTTTCCTCAGCGATCACATCGAGGTTGATGCCACCTAGCCGGGACGTCGTCCCTGTAAAAAACTCATCAACTAATTCATGCGACAGACCGATTGCTTCAAATACTTGAGCACCTGTGTAAGAGGCGATGGTTGAAATTCCCATCTTGGACATAACTTTCAAAACGCCTTTACCTAAGGACTTAATGAGGTTACGAACTGCTTTCTCCGGTGTTATTCCGGTGATCACACCTTGCAGAACTAGGTCTTCGGCGCTTTCCATTGCCAGATATGGATTCACCGCTGCTGCGCCAAAACCCACAAGAAGGGCCACATGATGAACTTCTCGTACATCGCCTGCTTCGACAATTAATCCAACTTTGGTGCGAGTCTTTTCGCGAATCAAATGGTGATGTACCGCTGAGGTCAGAAGAAGTGAAGGGATTGGAGCGTTATCGGCATCTCCATCGCGATCTGAGAGAACTATAAGCCGAGCACCTTCTGCAATCGCATGAGAAACCTCTGAACGGATTTCTTCCAAACGATTTCGTAGGCCCTCGCCATCTCCCCCTACGGGAAAGAGTCCTCGCACAATGTGTGCTGTAAATCCAGGATGATCACCGTCGGCGTTGACGTGAATAATCTTTGCCAATTCATCGTTATCGATCACAGGAAAATCAAGTTCGATTTGGCGACAAGAGGCCGGGCCAGGATCCAAGAGATTGTGCTCAGGCCCGATCGATCCTCCTAAGGAGGTAACAAGTTCTTCGCGAATTGCATCGAGTGGCGGGTTTGTGACTTGAGCAAAAAGTTGTGAGAAGTAATCAAAGAGAAGCCGCGGGCGATTTGAAAGTGCTGCGATAGGAGAATCCGTACCCATTGAACCCAAAGGTTCAGCACCATTTCGCGCCATCGGGGTAACAAGTATTCGCAATTCTTCTTCGGTATATCCGAATGCTCTTTGGCGACGCAACACAGATGAGTGCGGATACACAATGTGCTCGCGCGCCGGCAAGTCCACTAATTTCACTTTTCCAGCATGTAGCCATTCACCAAATGGTGCAGAGTCGGCTAATTGATCCTTAATCTCTTCATCTTCGATGATGCGACCTTCTTGGATATCAACGAGGAACATCTTGCCCGGTTGCAATCGACCTTTGCGCACGATTTCATCAACGGGAATATCAAGAACTCCGACCTCACTTGCAAGGACAACCAACCCGTCTTTGGTTACCCAAAATCGAGAGGGACGTAATCCATTTCTATCCAAGACGGCACCTACTTGATGGCCGTCAGTAAAAGTTACACATGCTGGACCATCCCACGGCTCCATCAATGAGGAATGGAAACCATAAAAATCACGGCGCTTTTCACTCATTGACGTGTGGTTTTCCCAGGCTTCGGGGATCATCATCAAAATCGCATGAGGAAGTGAGCGTCCGCCAAGATAGAGAAGTTCCAACACTTGATCAAAGGAGGCGGAGTCACTGCCTTGAGTGTCAACGATTGGGAAAAGTCGAGCGAGGTCGCCCGGTATGAGGTCACTTTCTAAAAGGGCCTCTCGAGCTCTCATCCAATTTCGATTTCCCTTTACTGTATTGATTTCACCATTGTGGGCAATGTAGCGATATGGATGTGCAAGCGGCCATGAAGGAAAGGTATTTGTCGAAAAACGTGAATGTACAAGGGCCAATGGTGATGTCACTCGTGAGTCGGAAAGATCAGGAAAGAACTCCTCTAGCTGTCCGGTTGTGAGCATGCCTTTGTAAACAATGGTTTGCGAAGACAGTGAAGGGAAATAGACAGAAAGCGAATGCTCAGCACGCTTTCGCAGACAATAGGCGAGACGATCTAAGGCCACACCTTGCTCGCCATTTTTTCCCGCGAGAAAAAGTTGCTGAAATTTCGGCATGACCGAAAGCGCGGTCTTTCCTAAAGATGCGGAATTGATTGGTAAATCTCGCCAGCCCAGGACGGTAAGTCCCTCCTCTGTCGCCAATTGCAAAATTGATGGATGAATGTCTTCATCTTGTGTAATGAATGCGATTCCGGCGACATATGAACCTTCTTCAGGTATCGCAAATGGTAAAACAGCGCGAAAAAATGCATCTGGTTGGCGAATCAATATTCCTGCGCCATCACCGCTATCGGGTTCAGCCCCTGATGCCCCGCGGTGTTCAAGATTGCGTAGTGCTGTTAGTGCTTTTTCGACAATATCGTGCGTGGGAATCTTGTTGAGAGTCGCAACCATGGCAACACCACAGGCATCGTGTTCGTTCGCAGGATCATAAAGTCCTTGAACACGCGGATAATCTGATGTACGTGACATGAGAGTGGCTCCTGTTGTCCGATGAAGTTGCGGGACAACAATGGCCCAAGATAAAGGTGAACTCCTACGCCCTACCGAAGAGTTATCGGGAAGGTGTCATTAAGGGTATCAAGTCGAGACCCAGATGACTAACTTTTTCTAAATCCCGCTTACGTGGACGAGAGCGCCAATACCGGCCGTGATCGCCATACCAATGCTTCCGCCGATGACGACGCGCAGTGTTGGCTTGACCAGAGGGGATCCCGAACTCTTTGCGCTGATGATTCCGGTAGCGCCTAACCCAACGATGGCAAAGGCCACGATGCTCCAAGCTTTTGCTCCGGCGGTGGGCGCAAAAGCACCAAGAAAAGGAATGATCCCGCCGATGACGAAGCTGCATGCTGAGGCAATGGAGGCTTGGACTGGACGGGCTTTAGAGTGGGGATGCTGCCCAAGCTCATCGCGCAGATGTGCCTCAAGCGGATCTCGCTCGTGCATGGCGACGGCAACTTGGTGAGCCAGCTCAGGAGTCAAACCGCGATTGATGTAAATATGTTCCAGTTCAAGTAACTCTGCCTCAGGGGCTTGCTCTAAATGCGCTATCTCAAGTAAACGATCTGATTCTTCAATGTCATTTTGGGATCGCACGGAAACATATTCACCCACGGCCATGGAACTAGCGCCAGCGACAATGCCTGCAATACCTGCGGTAATAAGAAACTTCGGAGCGCTGGCTGCAGATACGCCAATCATGAGACTTGCCACGGCAACCAAACCATCATTGGCGCCTAACACTGCTGCTCGCAACCAACCTGCGCGATGAGCGCGGTGTTCTAAATTTCGCTGATAGACCTCTTCAAGTGACATGGCTACAGGCTACCTGATTGCGTCTTACGCCAGTTACGCCCCTGTCTGATGAAAAGGATCACAGATGCGCCAGCTATGAGAACACTCACCCACACATTTACTCGTAATCCCATGATGATGTGAGCGGTATCAATTCTGAGCATTTCAAAAAAGAAGCGACCAACGCAGTAAGCGCCAATGTAAAAAGTGAAACTTTGTCCAGGAACAAAACGATGACCCTGCCTCACAATGATGATGGCCACGCCAACACACCACAAGGATTCATAGAGAAAAGTTGGATGAAATGTAGCAAATTGCTCATACCCCACGGGTCGTAAATCGATAGGGATCTTCAATCCCCACGGAAGCGTCGTGGGGCGACCAAAAAGTTCACCATTAAACCAATTCCCAAAGCGTCCTGTTGCTTGAGCAAAGAGAACGCCTGGCGCAATTGCATCAGCGAAGATTGCGAATGTCAGCAAGCCCTCGCGACCAGATTGTTTTAATTTATTGAAACGCCACCACGCAACATAGGTGCCCAAGGCAATTGCCCCCCAAATACCTAGGCCTCCGTTCCAAATTTTGAACGCGTCCATGGGGTGCCCGCCTGCGCCGAAATACGCGTCGGGTGATGTAACCAAATGATAGATACGACCACCAATGATTCCTGCAGGAACTGCTGCAAGTGCAACATCGGCAACGACATTCTCCCCGCCACCAGATGCGCGATAGCGTCGATCTCCGAGCCATATTGCGATCACAATTCCGGTGATGATGCAGAGAGCATAAAAATGAATCGTGAACGGTCCGATCCCAATCTTCGAACTAGTCGGCGTTGGGATGAACGCAAGCATTATGGATTACTTCTTGCCCTCGACGGCGCCAGAGAAGGCTAGCGGATCAAAATATTGGGTATTTCGATCAATGGCTTTGCCATTAACAAAAACAGTAGGAGTTGAATCAATCTTCTTGTTGGAACCATCATTGGCAACGTTAGTAACCCACGATCCATATTTAGCACTGGTGATGCAACTCTTGAAAGTGCTTGAAGTTAAACCAACGGCGGTTCCTGCTTTGATCAATCCGTCATTGGACCACAAACCTGAATTCTCTGTCGTAGATTGGTGACCATATAGATATGTGTGAAACTGTAGAAACTTGCTTTCATCAGCAGCGCAAGCACCTGCATTGGCGGCCAGAACTGATTCTGGTCCGATGAACGAAAGCAGGTGGAAAACAACTTTCGCTCTCTTTTCTGAGATCAAAGTCTGCATGTACGCGCCATTTGTAGTTTCGAAACGGGCGCAGATCGGACACTGAAAATCTTCCCAAAGGTCGACTACGGGTTTGCCTGTTAAATTGCCATTGAAAACAATTCCGTAACCATCGCTCTTAGAGACACTCGATGGGATTGCCGCTCCCCCAATTGATTTATTGCCCAACATCGAAAAAGCAATACCGACACTAATAACCAGCACAACCATGCCAATCACAATGTTTCGCGTGATTTTATCTCCACCGGATTGTTGTGCCATGGGAATACCTACTTTCTGTCTGTGACGTTTAAGAAAATGCAAGCACAGGATAGCGCGCTAGCGCCCTTGTCTTACTCCTAAGGCGAGTTCTTTTGCTAGTTCGCTCACGCGAGAAAGACCAGTGATTTCATCGGGCGCGTCCAAAAGAATCTTAATAAAGGCTGAGCCAACAATGACTCCATCTGCAAATCCTGCAACATCTTTTGCCTGATCTCGGGTAGAAACACCCAGTCCCACGGCAATCGGTGTGGTAGTCGTCGTGCGAATACGGGTTACGAGTTCTTTCGCCCCCGATGAAATTGTTGTCCTGGTTCCTGTGACTCCCATGAGCGAGGCTGCATAAACAAAACCCGAACATTGCGAGGTGACCACACCCAGACGCTTTGCGGTTGTACTCGGTGCGAGAACATAAATCGTGTTGATTCCCGCATTCTCGGCTGCACTCTTCCACCCACGAGATTCTTCAATAGTGAGATCAGGCGTCACGACACCAGATCCACCATTGCGTGCCATTTCTTGTGCAAAAGCTTGGACCCCGTATCTTTCTATAGGGTTCCAATAAGTCATAACTACCGTTGGAAGGCCAATTTCGTGAGCAAACTTCACAGTCTGGAATACTTCGGCGGCGCCAGTACCTTCCCGCAATGAAATATCTGCAGCTTCTTGAATCGTGGGGCCATCCATAACAGGATCGCTATAAGGGAAACCAATTTCAAGAGCATCCACTCCTGCATCGGACAGGGCACGAATGACTTTCTTACATCCCTCTAGCGAAGGAAATCCAGCAGGGATATAGGCGATAAGAGCAGCGCGATTTTCCGCACGAGTCTTTTCAAAAACAAGATCCAGTGGAGTACTCATCTAGAGAGGAATTCCGAAATAGCGTGCCGCGGTTTCTACATCTTTATCTCCACGGCCAGAAAGGTTGATTAAGAGAATTGCCTCCGGGCCTAACTCTTTCCCAACGATCATCGCACCAGCAAGTGCATGAGCAGATTCAATGGCGGGAATAATGCCTTCTGCCTTTGAAAATAGATCAAAAGCGCGCATTGCTTGAGAATCTGTAATGGCTCTGTATTCGGCTCTACCAATATCGTTGAGATAGGCGTGTTCTGGACCTACGCCGGGATAATCCAAACCTGCAGAAATGGAATGCGACTCGACAGTTTGTCCATTGGAATCTTGGAGCACATACGAGCGTGTTCCGTGAAGCACTCCGGGAGATCCACCCGTAATCGTCGCAGCATGGCGACCAGTTTCAACGCCATCTCCACCTGCTTCAAAACCTATAAGCCGTACCTGGGTATCTGGAATGAATGCATGGAAAATTCCGATTGCATTGGAACCACCACCAATACAAGCAAGTACAGCATCCGGAAGGCGACCAAGAAGTTCGAGCATCTGCCTTCGCGACTCTTCACCGATAATTTTTTGGAAGTCTCGCACCATTGTTGGAAATGGATGCGGACCTGCGACAGTTCCTAATAAGTAATGCGTAGTGTCAACATTGGTGACCCAATCGCGCATTGCTTCGTTTACGGCATCTTTAAGAGTGCGCGAACCGGCGGTAACGGGAACTACTTCGGCTCCGAGAATTTTCATACGAGCAACATTGAGAGATTGACGCTTTGTATCTTCCTCGCCCATGTACACGACACATTCAAGACCAAAGAGCGCCGCCGCTGTTGCCGATGCAACTCCATGCTGGCCTGCACCCGTTTCGGCGATGATCCTTTTCTTTCCCATGCGTTTTGTTAAAAGCGCTTGACCTAAAACGTTGTTGATCTTGTGACTTCCTGTGTGGTTGAGGTCCTCGCGCTTAAGGAAGATGCGCGCTCCACCAGCATGTTCGGCGAATCTCTGAGCCTCGGTAATAATGCTGGGACGACCCGTATACGTGGCATGTAAATGAGAAAGTTCGGCTTGAAACACGGGATCGATCAGTGCGC
>Ga0194037_1000147_pt1 | contig 52408 bp, 54 predicted proteins | sample JunL306m_MetaG_FD_148653 | JGI IMG/M metagenome (GOLD analysis project Ga0194037, IMG submission 148653) | Anoxic zone freshwater microbial communities from boreal shield lake in IISD Experimental Lakes Area, Ontario, Canada - Jun2016-L304-6m | ecosystem: Environmental > Aquatic > Freshwater >... | reverse complement strand
TCTCATCGGTGCATTTGGTGCCACAGTGGCAACTCTCTTGGTCTTCTTCTTTACCGGCAACAAAGATGACAAGAATTACCACGCACTTCCTTTGCATCATTTGCCACTGATTCTCGGAGCACTTGTTCTGGGTCTCTTGGTCGGTGTCCCTGCAGCCCGTAAGGTGCAGATGACACAGATGCCACAACTTGTTGCACTCTTCAATGGCGTTGGTGGCGGTGCAGCTGCACTCGTCGCAATCGTTGAGTACCTGAAGTTAGGCTCAAACGCCACATCGGCTGAAGTAATTGCAACGGTGTTCACGGTTATCGTCGGAAGCGTTTCTTTCTCCGGCTCGTGCATCACATTCGCAAAGCTTCAAGAGTTGATGACTACTCGCCCTGTTGTATTCCCTGGTGGACGCTTCCTTATTGCTGCAAACCTTGCTGGTGTATTCGCCGCAGGAGCATGGGTTGTTAACTCTGGTGGAAATACTTCACTCGCCGTACTTGGTGGACTTTCACTTCTCTTTGGTGTTCTCTTCGTACTTCCAGTCGGTGGAGCAGATGTTCCAATTGTTATCTCACTCTTAAACGCATTCACTGGTTTGACTGTGGCAGCAAGCGGATATGTTCTGCAGACCACTTTGCTGATCGTTGCAGGAACACTTGTTGGCGCCTCCGGAACAATCCTCACTCGCTTGATGGCTGAGGCAATGGGCCGTTCGCTCTTTAAGACACTCTTCGGTGCATTCACCGCCAAGCCACAAGCGGCTTCAGGTGAAGCAGAAGCGCGTCCTGTTAAATCTGGTTCGCCAGAGGATGTTGCCATCTTGCTGAACTACGCACGTCGCGTGGTTATCGTTCCAGGCTTTGGTCTTGCAGTTGCACAGGCGCAACACACAGTTCGCGAACTAGCAGATGTCCTTGCTAGCAAGGGAATTGATGTTGCCTACGGTATTCACGCCGTTGCCGGTCGTATGCCTGGCCACATGAACGTTCTGCTTGCAGAGGCAAATGTTCCCTACGAGCAATTAGCTGAAATGGATGAAGTTAACCCAACGTTCTCGCAAACTGATGTCGCACTTGTCATCGGAGCAAACGATGTTGTTAACCCAGCAGCAAAGAACTCCCCCGGCTGCCCAATTTATGGAATGCCAATCCTTGAAGTTGCCGACGCGGCAAACGTTGTCTTCCTCAAGCGCTCAATGCGTCCAGGTTTTGCTGGCATCGAGAACGAACTTCTCTATGACCCAAAGACCACGCTTCTCTTCGGAGATGCAAAAGATACATTGACCAAGGTTGTGAGCGCGCTCAAGAACCTGTAATCCATGTAAGTAACACAAAAGCCGTCACGGATAATCGTGGCGGCTTTTGTGTTTACGAGTAAAATTCAGGAGAAACTGAAATTAGGGGCGTTGAAATGAATGTGCAACAAATGGAACAAATGCGGAGCGGCCCTGGATTCATCGCCGCCCTTGACCAGAGCGGCGGAAGTACCGCCAAGGCCCTGGCGTTGTATGGAGTGACACCTGCTTCTTATTCCAATGAAACGGAAATGTTTAACCTGGTACACGAAATGCGTACACGGATTATCAAGAGCCCCGCTTTTACTTCCCAAAGAGTTCTTGGGGCGATTCTCTTTGAAATGACCATGGATCGTGAAATCGATTCGTTGGGAAGTGCCGAATATCTATGGACCCAGAAAAATATAGTTCCATTCCTGAAAGTAGATAGCGGGTTGCTCGAGGAAGCCGAAGGCGTGCAGTTAATGAAGCCAATTCCCCATTTAGGTGACCTCTTAACGCGCGCGAGGTCTCATAAGATTTTTGGAACGAAGATGCGATCGGTGATCAAGTTAGCCAATCCAATTGGGATTGATTCCTTACTCAATCAACAGTTCGTCATCGCGCAAGGGATTCTAGAATCGGGCCTTGTCCCGATCATCGAACCTGAAGTGGATATAAACAGTCCAGAAAAATCTCAAGCAGAAGTGCTTCTCAAATATGCATTACTCACTCACTTAGATAGCCTAAAAGATAATCAGAGCGTCATGCTCAAACTGACACTCCCCACCGTCCCCGGTTTCTATACGGAGCTTGCGGAGCATCCACGCGTGCTCAGAGTCGTGGCTCTCTCTGGTGGGTATAGCCGTGATGAGGCCAATCGACTTCTGGCAGAGAATCCAAAGTTGATTGCTAGTTTTTCCAGAGCGCTGACAGAAGGATTAGATGCGAATCAAAGCGATATGGAATTTAACCAGACGCTAGATGCCTCTATTGAAAGTATTTACAGGGCATCGACTAAGAATTAACCTTCAGAGTAAACGCCCTCGAACATCTTGGCTATCTCTGCAGGCGTGTTATCTGGCGTAATGATCCACTGTTGGAAATCTCCACCCGTGAATGTAAATACATAGGCAGGGCGTTTTCCGTAGACGGCTACGAAGTTTTTTCCTCTGCGAAGACGCCAGGTACCAAGTGCCATGACAAATGGAAGACCCGTTCCTGGGGCTCGAACACCACGAAGTACTTTTGCATTCCAAACTTTCTCAACAGGTTTAACCGAGAGCAAATCCCTATATTTCACTTGAACATTCTTGTGAAAAGCAAATATCTTTTCGGATCTAGATAGCGACAAGATGACATACGTGCCAAAGCGTTCAACGTGAGGCATGGGGATTAATCCGTACCTGATTCCATAGCTGCACGATTGAGCGGAACATTTGCATCCGGGCTCTTCTTATTGTTGGAGGAGGCAATTGCATCCGCCCCGCCGTTTTCAAGTTGGCCAATCAATTGGAAATGCCCATCGCCTAGTTGGCCTTGCGCACGATAGAGCTCGAGCTTGGCACGGGTATCTGCGATATCAAGGTTTCGCATAGTGAGTTGACCAATGCGATCAACTGGACCAAAGGCAGAATTTTCGGTGCGCTCCATCGAAAGTTTTTCAGGGTGATAACTAAATGCTGGACCTGTCGTATTGATGATCGAGAAATCATCACCGCGACGAAGGCGAATCGTGACTTCACCTGTCACGGCGGAGGCGACCCAACGTTGAAGGGATTCGCGAAGCATTAAGGCTTGTGGATCTAACCAGCGACCTTCATAAAGAAGGCGACCAAGACGGCGACCTTCTGCATGGTAATTAGCAATGGTGTCTTCATTATGAATGGCACTAATGAGCCGCTCGTATGCAATAAATAGGAGCGCCATCCCTGGTGCTTCATAAATTCCGCGGCTCTTCGCTTCGATGATGCGGTTCTCGATTTGATCGGCCATGCCTAATCCGTGACGACCACCGACTGCGTTGGCTTCCTGCATGAGTTCGACCGAGTTGGCGAATTCTTTGCCGTTAATGGAAACCGGGCGACCTTGAATAAATGCAATGGTCACGTCTTCAGTTGCGATCTTTACTGACTCATCCCAGAAACGTACGCCCATGATGGGTTCGACGATTTCTAGAGATGTATCAAGATTCTCGAGTGTCTTTGCCTCGTGCGTTGCGCCCAAGATGTTGGCATCGGTGGAGTACGCCTTTTCAACACTGTCGCGGTAAGGCAACTTGTTATCGACGAGCCACTCAGACATTTCCTTGCGGCCGCCAAGTTCTCGCACGAAATCTGCATCAAGCCATGGCTTATAGATTCGCAAATTTGGATTGGCAAGAAGTCCGTAGCGATAGAAGCGTTCGATGTCGTTGCCTTTATAAGTGGAACCATCGCCCCAAATTTCAACATTATCTTGCAACATCGCGCGCACTAATAACGTGCCGGTTACTGCGCGGCCAAGAGGTGTGGTGTTGAAGTATTGCTTGCCACCGGATCGAATGTGGAAGGCACCGCATGCAATTGCTGCGAGGCCCTCTTCAACGAGCGCTTCTTTGCAATCAACAAGACGTGAAAGTTCTGCTCCGTATGCCTTTGCACGGCTTGGTACCGAATCGATATCGGGCTCATCATATTGACCAAGGTCTGCTGTGTACGTGCAAGGAACTGCGCCTTTTGCACGCATCCAAGCAACTGCTACCGATGTATCAAGACCGCCGGAAAATGCAATACCGACGCGTTCACCAACGGGCAAAGATGCAAGGACTTTAGACATGGGCGCAGTCTAACCGAAGGTGATTACTAGACGTTGGCTCGTTTAGCGCGCGCCGTAGCACGTGCACGTTCGTCGCCATTGAGGGTCACCTTGCGGATGCGGACAACAGCAGGGGTTACTTCAACGCATTCATCTTCGCGACAGAATTCGAGAGCACCTTCCATGTTGAGTTTCTTAGGCGGAATCAAACGCTCTGATTCATCGGTACCTGAGGCACGCATGTTGGTGAGCTTCTTTTCGCGAACACAGTTAACGTCCATATCTTCGGTGCGTGAATTCTCACCGATAACCATGCCTTCGTAAACCTCATCGCCTGGTTCGACGAAGATGGTTCCGCGATCTTGTGTTCCATAGAGCGCGTAGGAAGTAACAACTCCTAGTCGATCAGAGACAAGGGAACCTGTTCCGCGTGTGCGGATATCGCCGTGCCATGGCTCGTAACCATCAAAGACGTGGTGGAGCAAACCTGTACCGCGAGTTTCTGTAAGGAACTCAGTACGGAAACCAATAAGTCCACGGGATGGAACCTTGTAATCAAGACGAACCCAACCTGTTCCGTGATTGACCATTTGTTCCATGCGGCCCTTACGTAGCGCCATCAACTGAGTCAAGACACCTAAATATTCTTCAGGTGCATCAATGGATAAACGCTCCATTGGCTCATTAGTTTTGCCATCAATAATTTTGATAACAACCTGTGGCTTACCAACGGTGAGTTCGAAACCTTCGCGCTTCATGATTTCAACAAGAACAGCAAGCTGAAGTTCTCCGCGGCCTTGAACTTCCCATGTGTCAGGACGTTCGGTGTTGAGAACACGCAATGAAACGTTACCGACTAATTCGGCATCAAGGCGGCTCTTTACTTGACGAGCAGTGAGCAACTTTCCACTCTTGCCAGCAAGAGGTGATGTGTTGATACCAATAGTCATAGAAATTGATGGTTCATCCACGATGATTAATGGAAGCGCAACAGGGTTTTCATTGTCGGCAAGAGTTTCGCCCAATGTAATTGTTTCGATACCTGCAACAGCGATGATGTCACCGGGATGCGCTTCAAGAGTTGGTACGCGCTCTAGAGCTTCAGTAATCAAGAGCTCTGAAATCTTTACGCGCTCCATCGTGCCATCAGTCTTAATCCACGTAACTTGCTGACCCTTCTTGATGACACCTTCGCGAACTCGGCACAGTGCCAAGCGACCAAGAAATGGTGAGGAGTCAAGGTTGGTGACGTGTGCCTGCAAAGGCGCGCCTTCGTGATACTCAGGGGCAGGAATCGCAGAGAAGATGGTGTCGAACAAAACGTCGAGGTTTTCCTCAACCGGCATGCCGCCATCTGATGGGCGAGTCAGCGAAGCGCGACCAGCCTTTGCAGATGCGTACACGACAGGGAATTCGATCTGTTGCTCATTGGCATCAAGATCCAAGAAGAGTTCGTAGGTCTCGTCAACAACTTCAGCGATACGTGAATCGGGACGGTCTACCTTATTAATCAGCAAAATAACTGGGAGGTTTTTTTCTAGAGCTTTGCGCAAAACGAAACGGGTCTGTGGCAGTGGACCTTCAGAGGCATCCACGAGCAAAATAACGCCATCAACCATTTCAAGTCCGCGCTCAACTTCGCCACCAAAGTCCGCGTGACCTGGGGTATCGATAATGTTGACGATTGTGTCTCCGCGCTTTACTGCGGTGTTCTTGGCGAGAATCGTGATGCCCTTTTCGCGCTCGAGATCCATCGAGTCCATCATGCGCTCTTGGCCTTCGCCCTGCTTCTTGTAGGAGGCAAATGCTCCTGATTGCCACAACATCGCATCAACAAGGGTGGTCTTTCCATGGTCAACGTGAGCGATGATCGCGACGTTACGCAGATTTTCGCGCTTCTTGACGGGCAATCCGGCTAAGTGCGCGGTTGAAGGCTTTGACATTGTTCCTCAGATTCACTCGATTGTGCTCATGATCAACATCAATAGAGCAAGGCGAGAATACCATCCAGCCTCCGTAACCCTTAAATCGTGCTGTTTTTAGGCGTAGTTAATGATTAGATTGCAGAGGTAAAATACGAAAAACTAATAAGGAGCAGGAAATGACTCAGCCAGTGGCTAATCCAGAACTCGGGGCACAAGTATTCGCAGCCGATCGCGCTCATGTATTTCACTCATGGTCTGCACAGGCACAGATTGCTCCGATTCCTGTTGCTGGTGCTGAGGGTTCTTACTTCTGGGATTACGATGGGAAAAAGTATTTAGATTTCTCATGTCAATTGGTTTTCACCAACATTGGTCATCAACATCCCAAGGTTGTTAAGGCAATCCAAGAACAAGCTGCAGTCCTTGCAACGATTGCGCCACAACATGCCAACGTTGCACGCAATGAGGCTGCCGCGCGCATCGTTGAATTGGCCGGCCCAAAGTTCAATAAAGTTTTCTTCACCAACGCTGGCGCTGACGCCATAGAGAACGCAATCCGAATGGCACGTCTTCATACAGGCAAGCAGAAGATTTTCTCAACCTACCGCTCCTATCACGGCAACACTGGCGCAGCAATTAGTTCTACTGGTGATCCACGCCGTTTCCCAAATGAGAACAGCATTGGCCACGTGCATTTCTGGGGTCCATATCTGTATCGCTCATCTTTTTGGGCACAGAATGAAGAGCAAGAATGCGCGCGCGCACTCGAGCATTTAGAACAGACCATTATTTTTGAAGGCCCAAAGACCATTGCAGCAATCCTGATCGAATCAGTTCCAGGAACTGCAGGAATCCTCGTACCACCCAAGGGTTATCTAGAAGGTGTTCGAGCACTGTGCGATAAGTACGAGATCCTTTGGATCGCCGATGAAGTTATGGCGGGCTTTGGCCGCACTGGTAAGTGGTTCGCGTTTAAGCACTCTGCTGCCGAGCCAGACTTGATCGTCTTCGCCAAGGGAATCACATCCGGATATGTCCCACTAGGTGGCGTCATCATTCCTGATTACATTGCCAAGACTTTTGATGATCGGGTATTTCCTGGAGGACTTACGTACTCTGGCCATCCCCTGGCGTGCGCGACTGCGGTTGCCACCATTGATGCCATGAAGGAAGAAGGCATGGTCGAACATGCTGCACACATCGGCGAAACAATTTTAGGACCTGGACTTCGTGAATTAGCAAAGAAACACAAGGTCATCGGAGATGTTCGAGGAGTCGGCGTTTTCTGGGGAATGGATATCGTCACCGATCGCGAATCACGTGCACCGATGGCGCCATACGGAGCTTCAAGTCCTGCCATGAACGAACTCATTGCTGCATGTAAGAAGAATGGGCTGATGCCATTTCCAAACTTCAACCGTTTACACATGACGCCGCCATGCAATATCTCAGAAGCCGATGCGCGACTTGGTTTAGAGATGCTGGATAAGGCTCTTACTGAAATCGGAAAGCACTACACCGGCGCGTAATACCTGTTTCCTGGAGGTTGGAATGACGAAATTATTCGAAAGCTATTCCCAGTCACTCGATGGGTTACTCAGCGATGGCATGACACTTGCTGTCGGTGGATTTGGACTTTCGGGAATCCCGTCGGACCTCATTGAGGCAGTAAGGCAAACAGGAGTCAAAGACTTAGTCGTTGTTTCCAACAACATGGGAGTCGACGGAAAAGGTTTGGGGCTCCTACTTGAAAACGGGCAAGTACGAAAAGTTGTTGCTTCCTATGTCGGCGAAAACAAACTCTTCGCCGAGCAATTTCTTGCCGGGAAGTTAGAAGTTGAATTTAGTCCGCAAGGAACATTGGCGGAGCGTCTTCGTTGTGGTGGGGCAGGGATTCCTGCCTTTTACACAAAGACTGGCGTCGGTACCCTTGTAGCCGAAGGAAAGCCTCACGCAGAATTCGATGGCGCAACGTATGTGCAAGAGCGAGCAATCGTGGCCGATGTTGCGCTCGTGCACGCGTGGTTGGCTGATACTTCTGGCAACCTGGTTTATCGATACACGGCTAGAAACTTCAATCCGCTCGTTGCAACCGCTGGAAAGATCACGATCGCTGAAGCTGAAAACATTGTGGAGGCAGGGGAGATTGACCCCAATCACGTCATCACTCCGGGCGTCTTTGTTGCGCGATTAGTGAAGAGCAGCGGTCGAGAAAAAGATATTGAACAGCGCACCGTACGTCCACGTCCGGTCACGAATTAACGCTTCACTCTAGAAATCAAAGGATAAAGATTATGGGTTGGACAAGAGATGAGATGGCCGCGCTTGCGGCTGGCGAATTGCATGATGGCGATTATGTGAATCTTGGTATTGGGATTCCAACTCTGGTAGCAAATAATTTGCCTGAAGGCGTATCTGTGACACTTCAGAGTGAAAACGGAATTCTTGGGATGGGCCAATTCCCTTTTGAAGGCGAAGAAGATGCCGACCTCATCAATGCAGGCAAACAAACGGTCACGCTCGTCAAAGGGGCATCGATCTTTGATTCCTCTTTATCATTCGGAATGATTCGTGGCGGTCATGTGAAGGTGGCAATTCTTGGTGCGATGGAAGTTTCCGAATTCGGCGACCTAGCTAACTGGACTATCCCTGGCAAGATGGTCAAGGGCATGGGTGGCGCAATGGATCTCGTTGCTGGTACTCCCCGTGTTGTTGTCCTCACCGAGCACGTTGCTAAAGATGGTTCCGCAAAGATTGTGAAGAAATGTTCATTGCCGCTTACTGGTGTTGGCGTTGTCGATCGGATTATTTCTGACCTTGCGATGTTTGATGTTACGGATAAGGGTTTAGTTCTTCGTAAACGCGCGCCAGGGGTGAGCGTTGAAGAGATCCGAGAGAAAACAGAGCCAGAATTTAGCGTTGATGAGTTCTAGAAAGGACTCCCTATCTTTTTAAGATAAGTGCATCTCCCTGTCCGCCACCACCGCAAAGAGCTGCTACTCCGTAACCGTGCCCCTTTTTCTTGAGTTCATAGGCAACATGTAGAGCAAGACGTGCTCCTGACATTCCTAGAGGATGTCCGATGGCAATGGCTCCACCGTGAATATTTACATTCTCAGGTTTTAATCCAAGCGCCTGAGTTGAGGCAATTCCGACAGCAGCGAACGCTTCGTTGATCTCTACAAAATCTAACTTATCTGCCGTGATTCCTTCTTTACTCAGCGCCAGTTTGATGGCATTAGCTGGTTGTTCGTGAAGTGAGGCATCAGGACCAGCAACCATCCCTTGGGCGCCGATTTCACATAACCAATCAAGCCCAAGTGCAACAGCCTTTTCCTTGAGCATCACAACTACAGCAGCGCCCCCATCAGAAATCTGCGAAGCGGAACCTGCGGTAATGGTTCCCGTCGGTGAAAATGCTGGGCGAAGTTTTGCAAGACCTTCAAGAGTGGTATCTGCACGCACCCCTTCATCGATAGAAACGATAGTGACATTACCTTTGCGGTCTTTGATTTCCACCGGAACGATTTCGTCGGTATAGATACCTTCGCTTTGCGCACGTGAAGCACGTTGGTGAGATTGAAATGCAAATTCGTCTTGGGTCTCACGCGTTATCGAATAACGGGAGTTGTAATTATCCGTTGCATCGCCCATGCCAAGTTGATCGATACTGCAAAAGAGAGCATCAAAGAGCATGGAGTCTTTCAAAACTCCGTCGCCTAACTTATTGCCAGTACGTGAATTCACAAGTAAATGAGGTGAATTTGTCATTGATTCCATGCCACCAGCAACGATGACATCACATTCACCCAAGCGAATAAGTTGATCAGCCAGTGCAATCGCGTTCAATCCAGAGAGGCAAACTTTATTGACCAATATCGATGGAATATTAAGTGGCAGTCCGCCTTTGATGCCCGCTTGTCGGGCAGGCCCTTGTCCCGCGCCCGCTTGCAATACTTGACCCATGATGAGGTATTGCACTTGATCAGGAGAAATGCCGGCTCTATTCACTGCCGCTTTGATTGCAACTCCGCCGAGATCTGTGGCAGACAAACTGCTCAATGCTCCGCCAAATTTTCCAATAGGTGTACGGGCGCCTGCCACAATCACTGAAGTTCTCATGGGTTAAATATTAGCCTGAGTTATCTCGAATACTTCTTTCCAAGTGGGCCAATTGATGCGGCACGAAGGATGTTTTTCGTTACACCCGAAACGAAGGCGTACGAAGCGACAGGAACATCTTTGGTGAGACCGCGCTCAACCCATTTCATAGTGCCCACTGAGATTGTGCCGGCACCACTTGGTGAAATTCCATAAACCATGTCGGAGGTTGTTGACCTTTGGATAGACGTTCCACAGGTTACTTGCGACTGTGCAATCACATGAAGTATTCCAGCGAAATGCGTGGGGACTTCCATGTGATCAACTTCCGGACCCATAAATCCAGCAAACTGTTGCCCTGCCTTGATTTTCAACCCTGCGAACACAAAGGAGGAAGGATCGGCAATTGTGAAATTTCCCGTTGCTGGGTAGCAGTTATATTTTTGTCCGGTAAGAACAGATTCAGGGCGCTTCACGTCACGGAATCGGATCGTGGGATTAACTTTGTTGGGATCTTCAACCGCAGATTTATAAATAGTCATCGTTCTACCATCGGCGCTTAGACGTGTCTGCCAGTAAGCAACGTTGGCACCGAAGAAAAGTAGATTAGTTCCGCCATCACGTGCGTTCTCTATTGCAGTGCGTTCGACGCCTGTCCAATATTCATCATGTCCGCCCGAGACATATGCACGTGCACCATCGAGTAAATGCGGAATCATTGAGACATCAACGTCTGTGACAAAATCAATATTTAAGTTAAGACGGTCTGCTGTCTCTAAGAGTGGCCGAACGTAATTTAAATATTTACCACTGCCATATCCCCAATCGGTGGGGCGATTGAAAGAAAGCACACGGGCCCGATCGGAAAATCCAGTGGCACCGTGATAGGCGCTTGCACCTTTCCAGCGGTCATAGGCCAAACTTGTCATCGTTGGTATCACCATCACAACAGTTCCGGCTGCACTCTTTTGACGAATTGTTAGCGTCATATATGCCTGATGCCCAGAGCTTGAATCTATCTTCACCAAATAGAAACCTGGTGCTAAAAGCGTTGTTGGAATCGAACTACTTACTTGCCAATGGCTTTCACTCATATGAGTGAGGGGGTCAATCACCTGTGCTGATTGCTCGACACAAGGAAGAGCTGCGGATTTCCAATACTCTTTCGCCCCAATGCCTGCGTAGTAACCCATGCGATACGCAGTCAATGTAAATGTCCCCTTAGGACACGTTACATATGCACTGACTTTGCCGCCTGAAATCACCGATGCTGGAGAAGTGAAACCTGCCGTATCAACTTTGAAATTCTCTTTCGCGATACCCCACTCAACACTGGGTACATTTTGTGCATACGACGGCGCCGCAAATCCAAGCACCGTCATTGCCAGGCAAAGGATCCCTACCGAGCGTTTCATCATCAGAATTTAAACGTTGAACCTAAATTCAACAACGTCGCCATCATGCATCACGTATTCCTTACCTTCCATACGTACTTTGCCATGAGCTTTTGCCTCAGCCATTGAACCTGCAGCAACAAGATCATCGAAAGAAACGACTTCGGCTTTAATAAATCCTTTTTGGAAGTCTGTATGGATAACACCAGCGGCCATGGGCGCGGTGTCACCAACATGAATCGTCCATGCACGAGCTTCTTTTGGACCCGCAGTTAAGTAGGTTTGAAGCCCGAGAGTGCGGAAGCCAACGTGTGCCAAGGTCGCAAGACCCGGTTCAGTAAGACCAATGGATTCCAAGAGTTCGAGCGCATCTTCATCACTGAGTTCGGCGAGTTCGGCTTCGGTCTTGGCATCCAAGAAAATTGCTTCGGCAGGTGCAACAAGTGCGGCTAATTTCGCGCGCAGTTCTTGATCGTTTAACTCAGCGGCGTCAACATTGAATACATAAAGGAATGGTTTTGCTGTCATGAGGTGCAACTCTGCGAGAAGTGAAAGATCTGCCTTGCTGCTAGAGAGCGGCTTGCCTTCGTTAAGAATTCGTTCTGCTTCCTTGACTGCGTCCACTACATGCTGGCGCTCTTTATTTACGCGCGCCTCTTTTTCGATGCGAGGAAGTGCCTTCTCGATCGTTTGCAAATCTGCGAGCGCTAATTCGGTATTGATGATCTCCATATCGCTAGCCGGATCTACGCGACCTTCAACGTGTATGACATCGCCATCGCTGAAAACGCGGATCACCTGACAAATTGCATCGGTCTCTCGAATATTTGCCAGGAACTTATTTCCCAGACCTGCGCCCTCGGATGCGCCTTTAACAATTCCGGCGATATCTACGAATGAAACGACTGCAGGCAAGAGCGCCTGGGATCCGAAGATTCCGGCAAGGATGGCAAGACGGGGATCTGGCACACCGACGACGCCCACATTGGGCTCGATCGTGGCAAAGGGATAGTTGGCCGCCAGAACATTGTTCTTGGTCAGGGCGTTAAAAAGGGTGGATTTGCCGACGTTGGGCATTCCGACGATTCCAATAGAGAGGCTCACAAGGAGTAGAGCCTACGGGTCTTCGTCAGTGGTTCCTGCCACGATAGGCCCATGACCATTCTTATAGGCGCAATCGCCCTGGCTTTGGGCGCAATTATCGGCTTCTTGTTGGCCAAATCACGAACCGCTGGCGTCAGCGCCGAGTTAGCTCTGGCCAAAGGTTCGGTCCTCTCCCTCGAGAAACAGATCGCGACCATGCAGGGTGCGCAGACTGAGACCACTCGATTGGCTACCGAATTAGAAGCGATGAAAAAATCCGTCGAAGTTCTCTCATCTCAAGCGCGCGAAGCAGACCGAAGTCGGATCGCAGCAGAGGAAGGTATCCGCAAGGACTTAACAAATATGGCGCAAGCAAATAAGTCTTTGCTCGATGAAACGACAAAAATTGCAGGAGCACTGACCAGTTCGCAAAAGCGTGGAAAATTTGGCGAAGCACAGTTGGAGTTATTACTTGAAACGTCAGGTCTTATCGAGGGAGAACACTTCACGCGTCAGAAGTCTTTTAGGGCCGATGATGAGAAGACCGGTATCCCTGACATCACAATTTCAATGCCAGGTTCTAGTCTGCTCTTCATCGATTCCAAATTTCCATTCGAACGCATTCTTGAAGCATACGAAACTGCAGACCCCGATAAACGTGAAGAATTAATTGCCCAACATGCTGAAGACTTACGCAAACATGTCGATGCGCTAGCAAAGCGCGGATATGCCGACAAAGATTCATCGCCAAACTTCGTTGTGCTCTTTGCGCCCTTTGAATCTATTTTGACTGAGGCGCTTCGGGTCAACAGCAATTTACTTAACTATGCTTTTGCTAAAGGTGTCACGATCGCAACTCCCACAACCATGATGGCTCTATTGCATACAGTGGGATACATCTTTAGTCGCAACCGTTTGGCTGAGAGCGCAACCGAAATCCAAGAGCTAGCGGGGGCCTTCCTTAAAAACGTCGGCGCATTGCATGCCAAGATCCTCACGGTGGGCGATCGCCTTAAGAGCACGCTCAAGGCCTACAACGAGATGATTCCAACAGCTGAAAGTACGGTACTGAGCCCAGCCAAAAAGATCATGAACCTTGGAGTGTCAGGAGATGCCAGTAAAGTTAAGTCCATACCTGAAGTCTCCGAGAATGTACGCCAGCTCAAGAGCAATCTTGCACTGGATGCCCCCGATGATTTCATTGATGCAGAAGAGATTGACGAGGAGAACACATGACATCCCCAACAGTTCAACGACCAGCTATTGCCATCTCGAAAAAGGGTCTCACCAAGCCAGGAGTCGCTGTGCTACAAACCCTGCTGATTGGGCTCGCTTCGGTGGCTGAACTAGAGATTCGCCATGGCATCGGTATTTCTACTGCGATAGCGCTCTGCATATGTGCCATCGGTGGCGTTCGCTTTGGACGAAAAGGCAGTGAATATGTCTGCGCTGCGACTCCCCCATTGGCCTTTGCCATTATTGTCTTTGCCACGCTCATCATGATCGACGGATTTCATCCATCACGTTTTGGTGTCGATTTCGTTGCCGCGTTGGCAAGCGTCGCGCCATATTTAATCGCGAGCGCTGCCTACGCGTGGTTTAACTTCTTCAAATCTCGTAAAGGTTAAACTTTAAACTTCGACATTGCTTTAGCTATGAGCCGGTGAATTGCTCCATGTGAAGTATCCGCCATCGAGATTTAACGCATTAAATCCATATTCTTTCAGAAGTAATGCGGCTGTGTGCCCGCGTTGACCTACTTGGCAATTTACAACAACATTTTTATTGGTAAATTCTGAAATACGCTCTCGGATTTCATCGACAGGAATATTGACCGAACCAGGAATGGTTCCGCGCGCATATTCTCCGGCGCCACGAACATCAACAAGGGCGTATCCCTTTTCACGATAAGCCTCGACTTCGTGCCATTGAACGTTTCCGGTCAATTTAGAAACTAGGTTCTCTGCGATATAGCCAAGCATGTTGACCGGATCCTTCGCTGAGCCAAAAGGTGGGGCGTACGCCAACTCCAGGTCAGCTAATTCTGGCGCCGTGATTTTTCCACGCATCGCTGTTGCAATAACATCAATGCGTTTGTCCACGCCCTCTTTGCCGATACCTTGAGCACCGAGAATTTCTCCAGAATTTGGATCCAGCAATAACTTTAAGGAGATCGTTTGTGCTCCTGGGTAATAACCTGCGTGTGAACCTGGATGCGTATGAATGGCCAGGTATGGACGTTTGGCGGCAATTAACCGCTTTTCATTCCATCCAGTGGTTGCAATCATCAAATCGAAAACTTTTACGATAGCTGTACCAATGGTGAGTACGGGTCGAACAGGGAGCCCATTGATGTGGTCGGCAACCACGCGTCCGTGGCGGTTAGCCAAGTTTGCAAGTGGAACAAGTGTGGAATTCCCGTCCAATGAATCACGCTTCTGGGCAACGTCACCGACTGCATAAATATCAGCATCACTAGTCTGATTAAAGTCATTGACTTCAATGCCCCCACGATCCCCGATAGTGAGTCCGGCGCTTTTGGCCAGTGCCGTATCGGGGCGAACTCCGATTGCCATGATCACGAGATCGCTAGGGATAACCTCCCCGCTGGCTAGGGAAACAGATTGAGGCGTGATTGCCGTGACGCTATCCCCTAGATAAACATGAATTCCGTTGCGCACCATTTCGGCGCTGACAAAGGTTGCCATTTCTGGATCTAGCGGTGCGAGAAGTTGCGGGGTTGCCTCGACAATAGATGTTGTAATCCCTTTGTGAACAAAGTTCTCCGCAATTTCTACCCCAATAAATCCTCCGCCAATTACTACCGCGCTTCGAGGGGCAAGTTTTACTTGTTCAACAATTCGTTCAACATCTTCAACGGTGCGAAGGGTCATAGCAAACTCTGCTCCGGGCAAGTTTGGAACTATTGGTGACGCCCCTGGACTAAGGATGAGCTTGTCGTATGAGAGAACGCTTTCCTGACCAGAAACAAGGCTACGCAGACTTATGGTCTTCGCATCGGCATCGACACTGAGTGCTTCAGTCAGTACACGAACATCGAGCCTGAAACGTGCATGAAGTGAAGCAGGTGTTTGCAAGAACAAAGATGCTTCGTCTTCTATTACTCCACCTACATAATATGGAAGTCCACAGTTAGCGTAGGAAACGTGACCGCTTTTTTCAAGAACGATGATTTCCGCATCAACATTTAATCTGCGAAGACGAGTAGCAGCAGACATTCCACCTGCGACTCCACCAACAATGACAATCCTCATCAGGTGGTCACCAATGGTAAGCCTTGTGCAATCCAATCGGTTACCCCATTGGATAAATTGAATATGGATGTAAATCCGGCCTTAGCCATCGCTGTCGTCGCTATTCCTGATCTACGTCCGCTGTGGCAATACACGGCATAAGTCTTGGTCTTATCCAACTTTGCGATTTCGTTATCGAAAGTCGTCGCTTCAACATCGATATTAATCGCACCAGCGATATGACCCGTCATGTATTCACCGCGTGTTCGAACATCAATAGTGACAACGCCCGACTCTTGAGTCTTTGCAGAAAATGCTTTTGAATCTAAGTTGGTAATTGCACTTCCGGAAGACGAACAAGCAGTAAGGGTAAGTGCGGCCACGAGGCCAAGAATGATTTTTTTCATCTTTACGCCAAACTCAAGAATAGTTTTTGAAGTTTCTCAGTCACCGCAGGAGCATTGGATTTGTCATCCTCAATGCATTCCTTCAGATTCGCTGCTATCAAGGTAAAGGCGGCAGTGTTAACTGCCTTACCTACTGCCGCCATCTGATTAACAATCTCTTCACAGGTGCGACCTTCTTCGAGCATCCGCACTACTGCACCTAATTGTCCATGGGCGCGCTTGAGCCTTTTGGTGAGAGCATCCAGTTGCGCTGGATCTGAAAGTACGTGTGATGTGGCTTTAGCTGCCATCTTTTCCCCCAGTTGTACGAGTAGGAGGCAACCCTAGCATACCCCCTGGGGTATGTGTCAAACCAACCTAGTGATGTCCTTTAAGGATCATTTTCACCATGCGGATATTGATCGCAATAAATCTCCAACTTTGAATAAACAAATTCTTGCGTGCACGCAAAGTTTCAGAAGTCGGTAGCGGAGCTTTAGCGATACTCAATTCCTCGTTTTCCATATCCATCCTCTTCTCGGGGCCAATTTATTCTGGAATGAGAAACCACAAAGGTTTCGCTTTAGCTTTGTAGATGAACATGACGTGTAAAAGATATTTGATCCAGTGAGCAGCCAACCCAATTTCGCCGAAGGTGTCCTTCGCGCTTCGCCCGCTACCCGGATATTTCTGATAATCCGGTACGACTGGATACATAGTCATCGCCGCAGCAGTACCCGTCCTCATCCCTGATCCAGCAGATGCAATGCACGCGGCTCCCATATTCGCCATAGATGCGTGATGTGCTGGAGTGGATTCCCCTTTGAGGATTCTTTCGGAAATCGTCAGCGCCGCCGTTTTACCCATAACACCTGAGGGCATGCCGGTACGAGGAGGAGATGGTGCGATCAAAGTGCCGGTAACGCTTTTGCGAGGTTCTGAAATTTGGTGAGGTGGAGCAAAAGCAATACCTACTCCAAAAATATTTGAATAAAGGGGCGTTTGGTAGGTACTTGGCCAGTCCTCAGCTCGCCAGTCTGCGAATGCTTTAGGTGTGTAATTGGCATCGACTTTCATGAACCCACTTGGCGCAAACATTTCAGCGGAGATGTCCTCACCCGCAGCGTTAAATGCCTTCATATCAACTCCTCTAAATGGAGGTAACAACATCGCAAAATCAAAAGTTAACGAGCGCTTAATTCCATCTAATTGCTCGTAATGGATGACGCCTTCTTCGATCTTCTCTACATGCGATTGCAAGATTGCGTGTACTCCACGTTCGCGAAAGAGAGATTCTGTCCACAATTTACTTGTGGTTTCGAAGCCACTTTGCGTGAAAGTCATTCCGCCCACACCAAAATCTCCGAGTTCGAATTCATTGGTGAGATAGACAACTTCTGCCAATTCACGAACGCCTGCTAAGCGCAATTCGTGTTCAACGTTAAATGCATACTCAAATGCCGCACCTTCACAGGTGCAAGTGCCGTGTCCAACTCCGATAACAAGTCTTTGGGCAACCCCTGCTTTCAATTTTGCGATGACATCTTTTAAGTGCGAAGCGGCTTCGATTGCATGCGATGGGGTACAAACTGAAACTGTGTGACCGTCTGGCCCTAGGCCTGGTGTTGCAGCAAAATTAAGTTTTGGCCCAGTAGCATTAATTAAATAGTCGTATTCGATCTCGCCTTTTTCCCCGCTTCGTGTGGGATCGGTGTAACTAATTTCTACGAAGGCACGCTTGTGGAAACTATTTCCTTCAGGATGAATGGCAACGCCAAGCGCCTGATGGAGCACTATCCCTTTTCGACGATAAATAGGAGCAAGAGCAAAGGTCACTTGTTCGGTTGTCATCTTTCCTACGCCGACCCAAATATTGGAGGGAATCCAGTTCCATTTTGAATTCGGGGTTACGACAACTACTTCGTGCTCTTTCCCCAGCATTCTGCGCAAATGCAAAGCTGCAGTATGGCCAGAGATTCCTGCCCCGAGAATTACTATTCGTGCCACGCGAGTGTTCCTTCCTATCCTTTGCTCCCTGGCTACCTGGCTACCTGGCTACCTGGCTACTTAGCGGCTTCATCTGCAGCGATCTTTGCACGAACTTCGTCCATATCCAGGGCCTGGACGGCATGAATAAGTTCATCAAAACTTGGAGCGGGCATGGCACCAGGCTGACTGAAAACCAGAATTCCATCTTTAAAGGCCATCAGCGTTGGGATTGATGTAATTCCAGCCCCACCTGCGAGTTCGCGTTCTGCTTCTGTATCGACTTTGCCAAAGGTTATTTCTGGATACTTCTCAGAAGCGGCCTCAAAGATCGGGCCAAACATTCGGCATGGTCCACACCAGGCAGCCCAGAAATCAACAAGGACAATGCCATCTTTTAGTACGTCTTTTTCAAATGTTTCGTTCGTTAAGTTCACCGTAGACATACCCCCTAGGGTATCACAGGATCTAGGCGGTGGTTGTTCGTTCCTTAATTCTCAACGACCAGATACCTAATCCCGCAACGGGAATCGCGGCAAATAAACATAGCCAGGAGTATCCCAGAGTCCCGATGATCACTCCCGCTAGGGCGCCACCACCTGCACCCATGAGATTCATAACGAGGTCGCTTGCCCCTTGAGAGGAAGGGCGCAAATGACTTTCCATGGATTCAGAGAGAAGGGCTGATCCGGCAATCAAGGTGCAAGACCATCCAAGGCCTAGTAAGAAAAGTCCAATACCTAATGAAACGGAATCATGATTGGCAGCGGTGCCGGAAATAAGCGCAGATAAGAGCAAAATCAGGACTCCGATTTGGATCACGCGTTTTCGACCGACTCTGTCACTCAAAATTCCTACGATTGGGGAAAATGCATACATGCCCAAAATATGAACGCTGATCACCAAGCCAATGATGGTAAGAGTGATGTCGTAATGTGACATATGAATAGGCGTCATAGACATGACCGAAACCATCGCCACGTGACCAATTGCAATTGCGGCAATTGCAAAGAGAGCGATGGGGTTATTGCGAATAATTCGTAACGCTTCCCTTGCTGGAAGAGTTTGATGATGAATATTGCTTTGCTTATTGATGGCAATAGCAGTGAGGTAGGGATCAGGTCGCAAGAACAATCTGACCACAACAACAACTAGCGACAGTGAAGTTGCTGCAATCATGTAAGGGCCAACGAGTCTTGGCAAACCTAAAAGTTCTGCCAAGTTTCCAGAGGGTTGCATCAAGTTAGGACCGGCTACGGCACCGATCGTTGATCCCCATACAACAAAAGATAATTGCCGAGATCGAGATTCGTTTGTTGCTAAATCAACGGCCGCAAAACGTGCTTGATAGCCAGCAGCCGATGACGCGCCTAACATGAAAGTCCCGCACAACATCAGAAAGAGAATCTTGTTAGCTCCGCCGATGATCGCAAGAACCGCCCCGAGGGAGCCGATGAAATAGCCGACGGAAAGACCTAAACGCCTGCCCCCTCGTTGAGTAAGTCGAGAGAGTGGAAGAGCCATTGCTGCAGCCCCGAGCACAGCAGTTGTTTGAGCAAGCCCTGCCAACGTTTCAGATTTGGAAATTGAAGAAACTAGCAGCGATCCTGCTGCCACAGTTCCTGCGACGCCGACTCCGCTGAGTACTTGAGAAATCGCCAAGACCTTAACAATTTTTCGTTGTGTGACTGAGGTCTCTTTGCTATCCATGAAAACATTCTATCGGCGCATCATGTACCCATATCGGATCTATCAAAATGAGTGCTGGGTCTGAGTCCGACGTCTCTCTAAGAGCCCTTACCTTCGCCGTATTAGAGGCGTACCGTCATAAATGCAACAGAGTAAGTGTTGCAGCGCAGTATCTATGTGAAAAGAGGCAAGAAAATGAAGGCACTAGTTTACGGTGGACCTGGAATTAAGGAATGGAAAGAAGTTCCCAATCCCAAGATTATGCAGCCGGGTGATGCGATAGTGAAAGTTGATACAACTACTATCTGCGGAACTGACCTACATATTCTTAAAGGTGATGTGCCTGCGGTAACGGTGGGACGAATCCTTGGACACGAAGCAGTCGGAACTATTACCGAATTAGGTTCGTCTGTTCAATCTCTTAAGGTAGGCGATCGCGTGATTGTTTCGTGCATCAAATCTTGCGGACATTGCGCCAACTGTAAAGCTGGCTTGTACTCCCACTGCCTTGGAGAAGAAGGTGCCTCCGGAATGGGTTGGATTCTCGGTCACTTAATCGATGGCACCCAAGCAGAATTCGTTCGCGTGCCTTATGCCGAGAACTCGCTCCATAAAATGCCTGCAGGAGTAACTGATGAGGAAGGTGTATTACTTTCAGATATCTTCCCTACCGGTTTCGAAATCGGTGTACAAAGTGGTTACGTCAAACCTGGTGATACGGTCGCAGTCGTAGGTGCTGGACCTGTTGGTTTGGCAGCTATTGCTACCGCTGGACTTTATGGCGCCGCACGAATTATTGCAATCGATCTTGATGAAAATAGATTGATCAAGTCAAAGGAGTTTGGTGCCACCGATTACGTTCTAGCCAGCGCTGCTGACTGGAAATCCCAAGTAATGGCGATGACCGACGGTGCGGGTGTAGATGTAGCAATTGAGGCGGTCGGCACTCCAGCCACTTTCACTATGTCTACTGAAATTGTGCGCCCAGGTGGCCATGTGGCCAACGTCGGAGTCCATGGAAAGCCCGTGGAACTCCATGTTGAGAACCTCTGGATCCATAACGTAACAATCAGTATGGGTTTGGTGAATACAAACACCACTCCGATGTTGCTTAAATTGATCGCACAGAAGAAACTTCCGGCGGCCAAGATGGTGACGCACCACTTCACCTTCGACAAATTCTTGGATGCCTACGACACCTTCTCCCGTGCAGCCGAAACTAAGGCTCTGAAGGTGGTTATACAGGGATAGCCCAACGCTCCTAGAGTGCCAATCCATTAAGGGTTGGCACTCGGGATTGCTATAGAAGGCCCATAACACGCTGGTTTAGCGTTCCCACCACGAGGAGAGGCGCCCTTGCCGACCCTTCGCCAAGGAGAAAACATGGGAAAATTATTTGTTGCCCCCGGACAACCGGGAGCAATCGCGAACTATAAGAGTCGCTATGACCACTGGATCAATGGAGCTTATGTTGCGCCATCTTCTGGTCAGTATTTTGAAAATGTAAGCCCTGTAAACGGCAAAGTCTTTTGCGAAGTTGCGCGCGGTAATGCCGCAGATGTTGAACTTGCATTAGATGCAGCGCACGCAGCTGCAAAGGCATGGGGTAAGACTTCTGTAACAGATCGTTCCAATGTATTGCTCAAGATCGCAGATCGCATGGAAGCAAATCTTGAGGCACTTGCATTAGCCGAGACGTGGGAAAACGGTAAGCCAATCAGAGAAACAATGGCGGCAGATCTTCCATTGGCAATCGATCACTTCCGTTATTTTGCTGGCGCGCTTCGTGCACAAGAAGGAACACTTGGAGAACTCAACGATGACACAGTGGCATATCACTTCCACGAACCATTGGGTGTAGTTGCACAAATCATTCCGTGGAACTTCCCAATCCTCATGGCGGTATGGAAGTTGGCTCCAGCACTTGCTGCAGGTAACGCCATCATCCTCAAGCCAGCAGAACAAACTCCGGTATCAATCCACTTCTGGATGGATCTCATCAAAGACTTGTTGCCACCTGGAGTCCTCAACATCGTCAATGGATTTGGTGTTGAAGTTGGTAAACCACTTGCTTCATCACGGCGCATCGCCAAGGTTGCATTTACAGGCGAGACAACAACAGGTCGCTTGATTATGCAATACGCGGCAGAGAACATCATTCCTGTCACGCTAGAACTAGGAGGCAAGAGTGCCAACATCTTCTTCCGGGATGTTGCCTCTGCCAATGATGATTTCTACGACAAGGCGCTAGAAGGATTCACAATGTTTAACCTCAATCAAGGTGAGGTTTGTACCTGTCCATCACGTGCCCTTATTGATGCTCCGATATATGACAAGTTCCTTGCTGACGCGACAGCACGCACTAAGGCGGTAATCCAAGGAAATCCATTGGATACTGACACGATGATTGGCGCACAAGCAAGTAATGACCAACTTCAAAAAATCTTGTCGTATATAGAAATCGGTAAAGCAGAAGGTGCTCGCTTAGTAATGGGTGGAGAACAAGTGGATCTTGGCGGAGACCTTTCCGGCGGCTTCTACATGGCACCAACGATTTTTGAAGGCAAGAACTCGATGCGTATCTTCCAAGAAGAAATCTTCGGACCAGTTGTTGCGGTGACGAAGTTCGATGGCTTTGATGATGCGATGACGATCGCCAACGACACTCTCTATGGTCTTGGCGCTGGTGTTTGGACGCGAGATACCAACACCGCATATCGGGCTGGGCGTGCAATCCAAGCCGGCCGTGTTTGGACCAACTGCTACCACGACTATGCCGCACATGCAGCGTTTGGTGGGTATAAGTCATCTGGTATTGGCCGAGAGACTCACAAGATGATGCTCGATCATTATCAGCAGACAAAGAATCTCCTTGTTTCTTACTCTCCGAAGAAACTGGGTTTCTTTTAACCACCATTCAACAACGCGGGGGTCGCAGCCAATTGGTGCGGCCCCCGCGCTTTTGTTCTACAGTTCATTCATGACCCCATCACTTCCTTCAAGAGTTGATGTAACAGAGGAAGCGTCTGTTCTACTGCGAAAACTTGCAGCTATTCACGGGCCTCTGATGTTTCATCAATCAGGTGGATGTTGTGATGGCTCGTCGCCCATGTGTTATTTAGCGGGTGAATTTCGAGTCGGCGGCTCCGATGTTTTCCTCGGTGAATTAACTGTTGATCAGATTGATCAGCCGATTAAAGTCTGGATTTCACTGCCACAATTTGAGTACTGGAAGCACACCCATTTGACGATCGATATTGTCAAAGGACGCGGTGGAGGCTTCTCGCTAGAGGCCCCAGAAGGCTTTCGATTCCTGATCCGATCTCGCCTCTTCACCGACCAAGAATGGGCTCTATTAGAGAACGCCCCGATTTTGACTGGGGCCCTAGGCATCTAAAAGCTGCGCTTATGGGGATTTCTCACCCTGTCGCTCCTATACCCTTGCCACGTGAGAAGTGCATCCGAGACCCTGCCCACCATTATTCAAGGCGGAATGGGCATCGCAGTTTCCTCGTGGCAGTTGGCTCGTGCGGTTTCCCAGGCAGGCCAACTCGGTGTCGTGTCAGGTACGGCGATCGACGCCGTCTTTGCGCGACGTTTGCAAAATGGTGACGAAACCGGCGATCTTCGCAGAGCCCTCGATGCATTCCCTTTGCCAGCAATTGCTCAACGCGTGAAGGCGAAATACTTCAATCCCGAAGGTCGCGATCCGCACCACCAATATGCGAGCGTCTCAAAACTGACCATCAGCCCCAATCATGAATCTCTCGAGCTTCTGGTTGTTTCTAACTTCGCAGAAGTTTGGCTTGCTAAAGAAGGTCACAATGGATTAGTTGGAATCAACTATCTTGAAAAGATTCAGATGGCGACACCTGCTTCTGCATACGGCGCGATGCTTGCAGGTGTTGATTATGTCCTGATGGGCGCGGGTATACCTGCTGAAATTCCTCAGCTTCTAAATAATCTTTCACTGCATCATCCCGCTTCGCTCAACATTGCTGTTGATGGAGCGACGATGGCATATAAATCTACATTCCATCCAAAAACTTTAACGGGCGTAGATCTACCTCCACTTCACCGCCCGCAATTTCTTGCGATCATTTCCGCGCACGTTCTTGCCACGTACCTTGCAAAAGATGACGTTACTCGCCCCGACGGTTTCGTTATTGAAGGATTTACTGCCGGAGGGCACAATGCTCCTCCTCGTGGAACGCTCACTCTGGATGATGATGGCCAACCAGTTTTTGGGCCGCGAGATCAACCAGATTTAGAAAAGGTTGCAAAAGTTGGTCTACCTTTTTGGTTAGCAGGCGGATACTCCACACCTGAACATATTGAAGAAGCGCTCACTCACGGTGCAATGGGCGTACAGATCGGAACCATTTTTTCGCTAGCTCACGAGACTGGAGTGGATCAAGCACTTCTTCAAAGAATGCGTCAGGAAATTCAATCGGGAACTTTGGTAGTCCGAACCGATGCCCTTGCCTCACCGACGGGTTTCCCGTTCAAGGTAGTCACTCTTTCAGAGACGTTGTCTGAGCCTTCGATGTATGAAGAACGTCCACGATTGTGCGATTTAGGTTATTTGCGAATCCCCTATGAGAAAGTTCCAGGGACTCTTGGATATCGCTGTTCTGCTGAACCAAAGCATGTCTTCATCAAGAAAGGTGGAACCGAAGAAGGCGCACACGGAAGAAAATGTCTGTGCAACGCGCTGATGGCAAATATTGGACTAGGAAATACACGCGGGGATGGTTATGCCGAACAACCCATGCTCACACTTGGTTCTGATCTGAGCGGGCCTTCGGAAATGATGAAGATCTTTCCGCACGGGTGGGGTGCGGCTGAGGCAGTAGATTATTTATTGAATGTTTCAAATATCTCGTCAAAAAATTCAGCAAAAGCAAGCGACTCAGAAAGTGGCATAAGCCAACCTGCTTGACCACGAATCTTTCTTGAAAATGAATCGGCCATTAATTGATAAGGGTCGCAGGGTTCAAAATGTTCAAAAGTTTTTTCTCCGTTAACGGTAATTTCCAAAACGCTTTCTTGATTATGTGAGTTAAATGCATGATTGCCGGGCATTGAAAGAGACCCGAGTTCGCCTGTCACATCAAAATACAATGTATCGGGTGTATTCATAGAGGTAACAGTCTCCGCGGTAGCCGAGCCAATTGTAAACGTGGTTCGTACGGTTTCATCTGCGCCTTTTGAATGCCACGTGACTTCAGTTTCAATATCGTCGTGAGGTGCGAAATTGAGTAACCATAATGGTGCAACTACTGAATATGGTCCCAGGTCGTAAGTTCCACCGCCGCCTAATTCAGGTTCAGTACGAATGTTATCCATGCTGAGTCCGTCATAAGTAAAACAAGACCTAATGGACTTTGCTTCGCCGATGATTCCAGAATCGTACAGTTGCTTGAATCGAATTGTACGTGGATGCCAGCGATTCCAACTTGCCTCCATGAAGTACATGCCTGTTGCCTCTTGGACATCCATCGCAGTTTGCAACTCTTGTGCATTCATAGCCAGAGGCTTTTCACATAAGACATGTTTACCTGCTTGCATTGCCTTGATTGCCCACTCGATATGCAAGGAATTTGGCAAGGAAATATAGATCGCTTCAACTTTAGGGTCAGAGAGCAATTCTTCGTAGCTGCTATAAATTTTTCCCGAAGGAGAAAGTTCCTTGGCACGATCTTCATGCTTGGAGGCAACAGCATAAATTTCGGCAACTTCGGATTTCATTAGAGCGGGATAGAGGGCCTTCTTGGCAATATGACCAGCACCAATGAAACCCCAACGTACTTTTTCCATAACGGACCTTTCGTTGTGTGGAACTTTAAACTAAGAAGCCCTGCGGAAACGGATCCGTTGGATCTAGCGTCCATGTTGCTTCACCCATTACCCAAGCACGTCCTGTGATTGTTGGAATGATTGCTGGTAGATCCCCCACTGTAGTGTGCTCGAGTACGCGACCTTCAAATTGCGAACCTATCCACGATTCATTGACAAGAACATCCGAGTCCGCAAATTCTTCTCGCGCAACCATCTGTGCCAGCCTTGCGCTTGTACCTGTTCCGCAGGGCGAACGGTCAAACCATCCCGGGTAAATGGCCATAGCGTTCTTCCAATGCAACGCTCCCGCATTACCAGGTGCAATGAAATCGATGTGATGACATACATTGATTTCAGGATTCTCTGGATGAATCGGTCTGTTCTGTTCATTAATAGCCTGCGATATTGCCAAACCTGCATCCAGAATTTTTTGCCCATTTTCTCGAGCGAATTCAATTCCAACGCGCTCGATTGGAATGATTGCGTAAAAGTTTCCACCAAATGCCATGTCGTAAGTGACTTTGCCAAACCCGGGAACATCGACCACTTGATCCAGAGCTAAAGAGAAAGAGGGGACATTGATGAGCGTTACTTTTTCGGCTTTACCATCCTTTACTGCCACCTCTACAGTCACCAATCCAGCAGGTGTGTCTAAGCGAATGGTCGTCACTGGCTCAACTACAGGAACAAGATTCTTCTCCACTAAAACTGTGGCAACTCCGATAGTTCCGTGGCCGCACATGGGTAAACATCCAGATACTTCAATGTAGAGAACGCCCCAATCGGCATCTGAGCGAGTAGGTGGTTGCAATATGGCACCACTCATGGCGCCATGACCACGGGGCTCATACATCAACCATTCTCTGATGTAATCCATGTGGTCTAAGAAATACTGTCGACGTTCAAACATCGTCGCCCCAGGAATTACGTCGATTCCGCTGGTGACAACTCGTGTTGGCATTCCCTCAGTATGAGATTCGACCGTCGTAACGGTTCGCAGACTTGGTCTCACAAGAAATCCGAACGAACTTCTAGTTCTTGCGTTGTGCGTAAAAGTCGAGCGCCTGTTTGATATCGGCGCGACATTGATCTTCATCGGCTGGTGGTAGAGCTAAACGTGGCAAGCGGGTTGGGCCACCGTAACGTCCAATGACATCCATCGCTAATTTGATCGCCTGAATGAATTCCTTGCGGCTATCCCACATGAAAAGATTGTGAACCGCTGCATATGCAGGAGCAGCTTCCGTAAATTTTCCGGCCATGGCCAAGTTGTAAATCTCCGCCGATTCTTTAGGAAATGCATTTGGAAATCCTGCAATCCATCCAACAACTCCGCCAGTGGCGAGTTCTAGGAGAACGTCATCAGCCCCAATCAATACCTCAATTCGTGGCGCATGATGATGAATCTTCCAAACTCGACGGACGTCGCCAGAAAATTCCTTAATAGCAACGACGTTTTCCACGGCGTCTGCAATCTTCGCGACCAATTCAGGTATCAAATCTATTTTCGTATCAAATGGATTGTTGTAAGCAATAATTGGCAGTCCAACTTTTCCAACCTCACGATAGTGCGCAATTACTTCATCATCATTTGCACGATATGAAGTTGGCGGCAACAACATCAAAGCAGATGCGCCAGTTTCGGCTGCATGCTCAGCCCATTTGCGGGACTCTGTTGCCCCGTATGCGGCAACACCCGCAACGATGCTAAAACCTTTAGGTGCTGCGGCAACGGCTGTTTCCAGCATTTTGGCGCGCTCCTGCGGCGTGAGCACTTGATACTCGCCCAGGGAACCATTAGTTACGGCTCCATGCGTGTTATTAGCGGCTAACCATTGGATGTGTTCGGCATACTTTTCAAAATCGACGCTTAAGTCACTACGAAAAGGGGTTGCGGTCGCCGTCAAAATTCCATGCCATGGTTGAGTCATAGAGGCAATTTAGTGCCTCATTAGGTGTTAATCAACGATCGGAATTTGGGCTAATTCACCAAGAAGAATGGGGCTTGCGATGGGTCTGGCAGCCGATGACACTCGATCTGCATCAGATGCGGGTTTTCCTGAAATTCGAGCCACTACATCATTCACTGATCTTCCACATATTCTTCCTTGGCACATTCCCATCCCGCAGCGGGTGAAGAGTTTCACTGTTCTGGAATCAGTTGCTCCCAAATCCAAGACAGACTTCTCAATGATTTCTAGAGTTACTTCTTCGCAACGACAAATAGTGGTTTCTGGCTTTAGCCAACTCTGCCAATTGGGTCCTACGGGATAGGTGCGCAAAAGCGCCGATGCGAATTTTGCAAGTTTCCTTTTCTTAGAAGTATTTGTTTCACTCCCGGCCGCGGCACTTCCAGCGATCTCGCCCTCAGCTAATGAAAGTTTGGAGCCGCCTATCCCAGTGATTTCTCCAGCTGCAAAAATTCCTACTTGACTCGTTCCTTGATGTTCATCTACAACTACATAAGTTCCACCATCAAGTAGCGAAACTTGTTGCATCAATCCAAGATTTCCTGCAAGTGAAAGGTCAGCAGTGAATCCCCATCCGATTGCTGCAACATCACACGCAACTTTTCTCTGTGATCCTTCAATAACGCTAAAGTCGGATTTCACTCGAGCCACTGTTACTGCGCTGAGATTTCCATCACTGCCAGAATGCGCTTCAACGACGGCATATCCGCGTTGCACTCGGACTTTGAATTTTCGTAAAGCGTGAAGATACGAAGCTCCTTCTTTAATTACGGAGATGTTGCTCAATAGCGCTGGCAACTGCCATATCCAGCGGCGTAAGCGGTTTGCCTCAAAGAGTCCAACAACATCTACTCCATACTTCGCTAATCCCGTTGCTACCGGCAGAAGAAAAGGACCCGTACCAGCGATCACAATCTTCTTGCCAGCTTTCACATTATTTCCTTTGAGCAACGCCTGAACTCCCCCAGGAGTCATGACGCCTGGAATATCCCATCCCGGAAATGGCAAGGTGCGATCATATGCACCTGTTGCAAGAATGAGTTTGTTGGTGCGAATTTCCCGTGTTGTGCCGCCTGAGATTGTATGAAGAGTTGAGATCCCTTCTTTATGTGAGGCACGCCAAACCTGAGTATTGAGCAAAACGGTGATGTTCGGGTGGGCTTGAACTTTCTCGCGTAATACTTTTCCTGATTGGAAATCATGATTGAGTGCTTGCTGATCAACAACGATCGAATTTGGAAGATTGCGCCAATACTGCCCACCTAAACGCGCTCCGCTTTCAATCAATTCAACGCTCTCACCTGCGTTAGCAGCCGATAAGGCCGCCGCCAAACCAGCAGGTCCAGCTCCAACGACTGTGATCATCGCTGAAAACCTTCTACGCGCATTCCTTCTTCAACTTCCACAAGGCATGCACGTTGATTTGCTACCCCATTAATGGTGACAACGCAGTCAAAACAAACACCTATGCCGCAAAACATCCCTCGGGGAGCACCTTCAAAGCGAGTTCGGCGCAAGACCCGAACGTTATTTTCAAGTAATGCCGATCCAACAGTTTGACCGGCAATCGCGTGAATTTCATTATTTTCAAAGAAAAAGATCATGGGGCGGACTCCTGAATAAATCGGCGCGGTGAAAATGGCGATGCATCCATGAAAACTTCTCTGGCGAGTACTTGCCCGACAATGATCTCCGCCGTTGCAGGAGCCAATCCAATACCAGCACCTTCGTGTCCGGCCGCATGCCATAAACCTTTGATCTTCCCATCTTCACCGATCACTGGCAGGTGGTCCGGCGCAAAGGGACGAAAGCCACGATAGGCGCGCATTAATTGAACGCTGGCAAGAATTGGGAAAAGAGAGATCGCTTGCCTTGCAAGAATGCGCAGAATAGAAACGTCAAAATCGGATTTGAATCCGACCCGTTCGCGGCTAGCACCTATCAAGATGGTTCCACTTTTCGTGCCCTCGACGACTGCACTTGATTGTAAATCAGTACTATCACTAGCCACATTTGCAACGTAATCTGCATCGTAAACTTTATGACGTATGAGGTTAGGAGCCGGTGCACTTACCAATATAAATCCACGGCGCGGTGCAATAGGCAGATAAGAACCTGCCATTTGCGCAATCTCGCCAGCCCAAGTACCAGTAGCGTTGATAACAATTTCGGTTGAGTACTTCTCTTTTTCCGTGACCACTTGGCTAATTGCAGAGTCTTTCGTGTGAATTGCTCTCACCGCTGCGCCGGTAATAACTTCGCCTCCCATGGAACGCAGCGCTTTGAGCATCTGCGCTGCCGATAGCATCGGCTGGCACTGCGCATCTGCCGGATAGTGAAATCCAAAGTCAATCGACGGATCCAAATAGGGCTCTAGTTGATGGAGCGCGCTTCTATCTAGCTCGTGTGCTTGGACTCCAGCCCTCTGTTGACGTTTGGCCAAATGAGAAAGTGCCGTTGCTCCGACCTGGGTACGGGCAACCACGATTCCACCTTTTGCCTCTAGCTCGAAGCCTGCGCCAATCTCATCCGCGATTTCAAACCATGCATTACGAGATCGAATCGCAAGAGTGAGTTCTGGTCCGGGTTCTTTATCTGATACAAGAATGTTTCCTTCACCTGCTCCCGTTGTCCCACCTGATACGGGACCACGATCGAGCACCACAACTTTCAATCCAGCTTTTGCCAAACCTAACGCACACGCCGAACCCACAACTCCTGCGCCAATAACAATTGCGTCAGGTTGTTTCATGCGCCTACCGTACTTGTATTGAACTCAAATTCCAGTGATCCGTACTGCTGTGAGGGCCACTCCTGCCACGATTACCCAGGCGATCATTCCCATCATCATTGGCTTGGGACCGATCGCACGAATCGCTTTCCAGCGAACGCCTGAACCAAGTGCCACTAATCCAGCGCCAAGTAGAACTTTGCTGGTTGTGACCACATCGTTGTGGAGGTGGGTAGGGATCTTGAAAACGTTTTGGATAACGGCAACTGCGATGAATCCAAGAACGAAGAATGGAATCAGCGGAATCTTTGTGCCTTCGACAACGCTTTGACCTTGACTCTTGAGGTATCTGCGGTGGCGCACCGAGAGCGTCAAAACAATGGGCGCCAACAAACAGACTCGAGATAATTTGATAACAATTGCAGCCGAGACCGCTGCTGGGCTCCATACAGAAGCGGTGGCAATTACTTGCCCAACATCGTGAACAGCAGCTCCCGCCCAAGCCCCAAAGGTTCGATCATCTAAATGCATGAGATGTCCAAGGAAGGGCAAAATCACAATTGAGAGGGTTCCGCATAAAGAGATGAGCGCTATGGCATAGGAGGTTTCCTCCTCTGTAGCGCGAGTCTGCGGGCGAATCGCAGCAACTGCTGTTGCCCCGCAAATACCAAAGCCAATACCAATCAGAAGACCTAAATCTCCCGTCATTCCGAAAAGTTTAGAAAGCAACAAGATTCCAAAGATGGTGAAGGTAACGACAACAAGAACAGTAAATACGCCTTTGATCCCGATGGCGCGAAGTGAGGCAACGCTTACTTGCGCGCCTAATAGCGCGACACCGATTCTCATTAAGCGTTTAGACGCAAAACCATTTGCGGGGGTAGCCCAATCAGGCCACACCGCAAAATTAGCAACGATGAATCCAAAGGCGACGCAGAGCGCAAGTGGGCTAATGGCAGGTTGAATCGCATTGATTGCAAAAGCGATTCCAACTAATACTGCAATAAGCCCTAAGCCAGGAAGTTTCTTCACGCTTTTACTCCCAATCGTATTGCCCATTCTTGAATTTGTGAGCCCACTGTATCTGTAATAGTTATGTGATCATCAGAATTAAGTGCGGTCGGATCTACACGAGTGCTACCAGGAAGTCGACCACCGGCTGCTGTCACTCCATCTTGAAATTGTGAAATGCGATCGTTAGGACCATCAACAGAAAGTTTCGATGCATCAATAGCAATCACGAAATGTGCAATCTCCTGTGGATTTGCATCTTGGGATGAGGCAAACATGTCAGGAATATTCTTAGCCAGGGTTGGTCCAACAAGAACTCCGGTCAGGGATTCAACCAGGACAGCCAATGCGTAACCTTTAACCCCGCCCAGCGGTGCCAACATTCCTGCAAGAGCCGCTTTGGCATCGGTAGTCGGTTTTCCTTCTGCGTCAAAGGCCCAACCAGGTTCCAGCATCTGATCTGATTGCGCTTTTGCAGCAATCTTGCCTCGGGCAACGGCGCTTGTTGCTAAGTCAATAATTGTTGGCGGGTTCGTTGGGATGCCCGCAGCAATAGGTGATGTCGAAAGAATGGGGGTCGTGCCATTCCAAGGGGGCATGACAGCAGGGCCGGTACTGAAAACAATGCCCACCAAATTCTGATTCACCATTGGCCACACATAAATTCCAAGTGCACCACAGTGAGAAGATCGCCCAACTCCAACAGCTGCAATCCCATTTACCTTCGCACGTTCGGATGCGATCTCGGAGGCGCGTTGAAGCTGCCAGTGTCCTAACCCGTCTTCGCCATCAAAAATTACAAGTCCAGGCAGATCAGTCACGATCTTCATAGTTGCTTTCGAATTGATTCCACCTGCTAGCAGGCGTTCGAGATAAAAGGGAAGTCGCATGAGGCCATGACTTCCTATTCCCCATCTATCACTTGCAATGATGCAGCGAGCACTTACTCGCGCTTTGGATTCTTCAAGTCCGGCGCAAACGAGCAGCTCTGTAGCAATACGAAGAGCGTTTCCAACTTGCAGACTTGCCATGCCTATCGACTCGAAACCTTGTGAGTACCTACCGCATGAGTTGCTGGTTTGGAGGAAAGGACTAACTCAATATTGCTTGTGAGGATGTCGAAGATGCGATCTTGGCTCTCCTTTGTGATGCCAGCGATATGTGGTGCAAGAATTACTTGTGGGAGTGTTTCCAACTCTCCGACATGTGGTGGTTCTTCGGCTCGTACATCCAGAGCAGCACCTGAAATTGTTCCGCTCTTTAATGCAGTGAGTAAATCCGATTCATTAATCACTTCACCTCTGCCAACGTTTACGATAATCGCGCTCTTCTTCATCAGCGAAATCTTCTGAGAATTGATAAGGCCGTTAGTTTCATTATTGGACGGTAGATGAATGCTTAGAACATCCGAACCAACCAAAACGCTATCGAGATCAGTTAATTCAATACCTAAATCCTTTATACGAGAATCATTCGGATCCATAAATGGGTCATAGGCAAGGACTGTGCAATGGAAGCCTTTGAGCAGTGCGGCGGTGGCGCGTGCCGTTGCTCCACATCCCAACATCCCCCATGTAGATCCAGAGAGTTCTCGTCCAGCTTTGCGATTCCAGGAACCAGCGTGCGTGCTGGCATTAAGTTCAGTCACATTTCGCAGGAGGGCAATTGCTAATCCCAATGTCAGTTCAGCAACACTTGTGGCGTTTGCTCCGAGTCCAGCTACAACAACAATGCCCGCATCATCAGCTGCTTGAATATCAATATTGTCTAAACCCACACCTGCCCGCGCTATGACTTTAAGCTGTGGTGAGTGCGCAATCAATTCCCTCGTTACTTTTGTGCGATTGCGCACCACCAAAGCTTCTGCCCTGTTGAGTGCCGTGATTAACTCTTCTTTTCTGCTCCAAAGATTTGGGTCATAGTGAGTGTTGTGGCGCGTGCCCAACTCTTCAAATTGAACGCCCCATACATCTTCGGAGATTACGATCACGCGCTGATGTACAACTTCGTGAAGGTGTACTCGCGATGTCCCATGACTTCAGCGGCACAAAGGCGACCATTTACGGTGCGATTGATAACTTCCATCATGCGATCGCCAGCTTCTTTCAAGCTATATTCGAAGCGAAGAAGACCAGAAACATCAAGATCCATGTGCTCGCTCATACTTGCTGCAGTCTTTGGGTTTGCAGTCAATTTCAGAACGGGTTCGATTGGATTTCCAATGACGTTTCCTTGTCCTGTAGGGAACAAGTGGATTACCGCTCCAGCTGCTGCCATCAAAGTGATGCACTCGGCTGCGGCTGATGAGCTATCCATGAAATACAAACCAGGCTTCTTTGGATCTGGCTCTTGCGCAGGCTTCAATACGCCCATCACGGGAACCGAACCAGTCTTGGCAATATTTCCAAGGGCTTTTTCTTCAATCGTTGTTAAGCCGCCAGCGATATTCCCTTGTGTCGGTTGGGATCCCAAAAGGTTTGCACCCGTTGATTCGATGACCTTGATGTAGTTGTCGTAAGTGGTTTGGAAAAGATTGCGGCAGGCATCATCAATGCAACGATCTGCAATGAGATGCTCTCCACCCGTGAGTTCACTCGTCTCACCAAACAAAACTGTTCCACCAGCTGCTACCCAACGATCGACTGCCTCTGAAGTTGTTGGACATGATCCAAGTCCGCTCGTGGTGTCTGATTCTCCGCACTTAATGCTCATCATGAGATCCCCCATTTCGGCAGGTTCACGATTGATTTCACTTGCATCTTGCATAAATTGCGCGGCAACACGTGCTGCCTCAGCAATCACTGCAAGGTCTCCGCGACCTTCAATAGAGAACATCGCAACGGGCTTGCCTGTTGTGGCAATACCTTCAGCAACTTTCTTCGTCCATTTTGGTTCGATACCTATAACAACTACAGCGGCAACGTTTGGATTCTTGCCAGTGCCGATCAATGTTCGAAATGTAAGGTCTAGGTCTTCGCCAAATTGAAGACGGCCGAATGCGTGTGGCAGAGCCATCGTGCCAGGAATGATTTTGGCAACTGCTTCAGCCGCGGCATTTGATAAGTCATCGAGAGGCAAAATAATGACGTGGTTACGGATACCCATCGTGCCGTTGGCGCGACGATATCCGGTTAGGCGCGGCTTGCTTCCCATCGATAACTCCTCATGTTGTGTGTGTGGATGTATTCACCAGTTTTAATGGGCGCCGATGCAACGCCTACTTGAATTCCATACTTAATGATGGGATCGCCTTCGGCGTGATCAACGAGAGCAAACTTGTGCCCTAATGGAATAGCCTGATTGAGCACCGCTGTGCTCCATGTTCCTTGTTTCACCGAAGCACCCTTCAAGGTGCCTGGTTCCAAATCCTGCACTGCCACCGCGACGCTATCTCCGTCGTGATGGAGCAAGAATTGAGGTGCGCTCGTCATGCTCTCTCCCTCTATGAATTCTGAAGTGGTCTGACCTCTTGGCAGATTGTAAGCGGTTTTACCGTGAGCGTCTACCCCCAAATACCGTAAGTGGTCTAACCTGTGGCCATGAGCAACACAATTCGCTACGGAATCATCGGCGCCGGAAGCATGGGCCGCGAACATATCGAAAACCTTAAAGTCATGGAAGGAGCCTTGGTTACGGCAGTCAGCGACCCGAATGAGGCCTCACGATCAGCCGCTCTGGCCATTGCCCACCCCGGAGCCGTGGCTTTTTCTGGACATCAAGAATTACTGGATTCTGGCTTGGTGGATGCAGTGGTGATCGCAACTCCCAATGACACACATGTTGATGTCTTGGCTGATGCGCTCTCTACTGCGGTTGCAGTGTTTGTAGAAAAACCTTTGGCAACAACTATTGCCGACTGTAAGAGGATCCTGGAATGGGACTCCAAGCGAAGTGCTCTCACATGGATGGGCCTTGAATATCGCTTTATGCCCCCAGTCAATGACGTCATTCAACGTACCAAAGCGGGAGCCGTCGGAAAAGTTCACCAAGTATCCATCCGCGAACATCGTGAACCTTTTTACCCAAAAGTTGATAACTGGAATCGTTTTGCAATCCGTACAGGTGGAACTCTTGTAGAAAAATGTTGTCACTATTTCAATTTGATGGACCTCGTTCTTGGAGAACATCCAGAACGTGTTTTTGCATCTGGCGGGCAGAACGTTAACCACTTGGATGAAACCTATGCTGGTGAGCAGGCTGATATGTTAGATAACGCGTATGTGGTCTTGGAGTACGCCAGTGGCGCACGTGCCATGTTGGATCTATGCATGTTTGGAGAAGGTTCTTACGACAAAGAAATTCTCACCGTGGTGGGCGATGAAGGCAAACTCGAGTCCTTCTTACCTTCCCACAATGTGCGCTATAGCCGACGTGAGGATTGGGGTCGCAAAAGTGCGTGGGGTTCTAAAGAAGGAACTGGACGTGGTAGCGAGATCAAACAAGTCACTGACCTGTCATTGAAATATCTTGGCCATCACTACGGGGCATCGCTCATCGAGCATGTGAAATTTCGCGATGCGATTATCAATGGGACTCCTGCCGAAGTAACACTGACTGATGGAATAACCAGCGTTGCTACTGGGCTTGCCGCTCACAAAAGTATCGCTGAAGGGCGCGTTGTTGCCTTAAGCGAGATTTGGGCGTAAAGCTACTTCCAACTTGTCCAGGGCTTGGCGTATTGATCAACGATCGCGCCAAGCTTTTCAAGTCTAGGAATAGAGACTTTGCTCAGTGCACCGGGAATATCAGCTGAACCGACAATGTCAGCCCAGACAGCGCGTCCCGCAAGAAAACCGCTTGCCCCGCCTTTGGCGCACGCTTCTACCGCGCTCGCAAAGGATTCCGCTTTTACGCCATTGGAAAGAACAACCCATGGTCCGCCGATCACGTCGGTGATGCGCTGTGCATTACGAGTAATTGCCGCAAGGTCACCCTCTCCATGGAAAGGCACCTCTGCTTTGTAGAGATCGGGTTTCCAGGTTGCCGCCTCAATAGCAGCAGTGATCAATTGTTCTTCGCGATCAAAAGCAATATCCGCTGAATTGGGTGCTTTCACGATGATTTCGATAATGGAAGGCAACCCGGCGCTCTGGCAGACACTAAGAAATTCATCAACGAGAATCCGTCGTTGTTCAACACTTTCATCGGCCCTCCATAGGACCAAGAATTTGAGTCCTACTGCACCGATTTCTTTCATGCGAATTGGATCTACATCGTGATCTACGGCGGTATCGGTTGCCGCGCCACCTGCAGGACCAAGAAGTAAATCTGCGGCAGCAATGAGTCCACACCCACCGGTCAGGGCCTTCTGATCGACAATGGCATCGATTCCAAATTCTTGATCCACGAGAAGCGCTGAGGCATATGGAGACAACTCACGTGCAACATCGACTTTGAATTGCGTCAATTGCGCATCAGAAACTGGGCCATCTTGAAACTTGGCAAACATTCCGCGTAGCGCTTCGCGCTGGTCCACTGCAACCATTGCCAGCGTGCCAGAAGGTCGGGCTAACTTTTCCAGTGATGCTCTCATGTGTTTTTCTCCAGATAGGTGTCGAGTTCGGACAAAGTCGGAATTTCTGACTGACCATCTAGGCCAAGGCAAGATAAGGCGGCCACGGCATTTGCGCGCCTGAGGCAATCTGATAATTCTCGCCCTTGAACTATTTGCGCAACGAGAGCTCCATGGAAAACATCGCCGGCGCCTAACGTGCTCACTACTTCTACCGCAAATCCTTCTGCTTCATAAAACGATCCATCGCGCACTGCCGCGCTCCCAAGTGATCCACGAGTTGCCACAACAGTGTTGTTGCTCTCTCGTGAATCTTTTTCTAGCGCTTGCCTCAAAGACAGGGAAGGATGACGCGCCGCCATTTGGCGATCGGTCGGAACGAAGAGATCTACTAAAGCGGCATCGAAAGTTTCAACTCCGTAACCGGCATCGAATGAAATATATGGACCAGTCCCACGTGAAATTCCAAGTGCCTGTAGTTGGGTTATTCCCACATGATCACAGTGAATCCATTGAGCTTGGGATACGAGTTCGATGGCACGTGAATTAGGTTTGCTCTGAATAGGTGGTTGCCTGGTGCTTATTGCTCGAGAGTGATGCTCGCGCGAGGCAATAATGACGCTTCCTCCTGTAGGTGCGCTTCCTACGGATACTCCTGATGAATCAATGTTTTCTCGCTCAAAAATGCGCAAGATTTCACGGCCATCCTCATCGTCCCCGATAGTTCCTACGATGGCTACGGAGATCCCTTGTCGAGCCAGAGTTACTGCAGATACTGCGGCAGGACCTCCCCCGGCTCTGATGATTTGGTCGGCAATTACACGCTCATCTTCACCTGGGTAGCGATCAACGGAGGCGATTGTGTCGATAGTAATTACTCCAACACACACCACTTCAGGTTTCACAATAATTACTTATCTTTTGCAAAATCCAGGGCAGTCTTTCGCGCACCAGAAATATGTTGAAGCGTAAGTTTGGCGGCAAGGGCTCCGTCGCCAACTTCAATCGCGGTCAAAATTGCATTGTGTTCGGTTTTTGATATTTCAGAACGTCCCGGCAGCCGCAAGGTAGTTTCCATGGACATCTGCATTACATCCTGCAAAACACCAAGAGTCTGATTGATGAATCTATTTGCAGCAACATTAACAATGGTTAAGTGAAATTTTGCATCCAATATTTGCAGTTCGTCGTAATCAACAGGCGTTATCGCAGTAATGTTCGCCATCTGGTTGAGAATCGTGCGCAAAATACGAATATCTTCCTTCGTCGCTTTCTCTGCCGCCCATCGTGATGCTGGAACTTCTAAAACTTCACGGGCGTCATAAAGTTCGTTTAGGTCATGAGTCTTTGTCATAACCTTCGCTCTAAGCTCTTGTGCCACCAAAGGTTCCTGCACAAAGGAACCCTGCCCATGTTTAATCGAAACAAGTCCCTGTGCTTGAAGAATATGTAGAGCCTCACGCAGACTTGGTCTACTTACTGCCAGCAGATTCGCCAAAGCTCGTTCGGGAGGCAGACGATCCCCTGGAGATAACTTCTTAGATTCGATGATGTCCACTAATTGTGAGGCAATGCGTTCGGCCCTCTGAGGTGTTGCAATCGCTGGCATGGTGGAAACCCTACCCTTTCACGGCGCCAGCAGTCAGACCAGCGATGAAGGAGCGCTGCATAAATATATACATCGCAATCATCGGCACTGAAGCAACCATAATGGCGGTGAAAAGCATGCTGTAACTCGTTGCAAATTCTCCACGGAAATCAATCAAGGTCAACGGCAATGTTTTCTTGTCTAACTGAGTAATCAACATCAATGGATAAAGCAAGTCGTTCCAACAGATGACAAAGAGAAAGATTCCAGTTGCTCCAAGGGCCGGACGTGAAAGCGGAAGCGCGATTGAGCGATAAATTCGAAGATGTCCTGCTCCATCGATGCCCGCTACCTCATACATTTCCTTGGGAATGTCCTTGAAGAATGAGGTCAATATGAAGATAGAAATGGGCAAGGTTAAGGCAATATTTACCAAAATAAGGCCAACAAGAGAATTGGTTAAATGCAGTTTTACGAATAAATGGTAGATAGGAATGATGTTGACCTGCCCGGGGATTGCAAGTCCCAATGAGAAAAGCATGAAGAGCATGCGACCAGTAATGGTCGTCATTCTGGCAATTCCGTATGCAGCAAGGCTTGCAAAGAGCAAAGTGATTGCGACTGAGAATAGTGAAACGATCACACTGTTCTTAAAGGGAGTAAAGACATTGCCTTCATGAATAAGGGTTCTAAAGTTATTGAAATTCCAACTCTTTGGAAGTGCCAAAGGATTTGAATAGATTTCATTGTCCTTCTTAAATGCACCTAATACGACAATCGAACTTGGCACGATGACCGCTAAAGCAAAGATTGAGAGCATCGTATTTTTAAATACTTTATACATCATTTCTTCACCCCGTAATCGATACGAAGCGTACGACGCTGTAACCAGGTGACCAGTAGTACAACAAGAATTAGAACAACTGATTGAGCAGATGCATAGCCATACTTAAAGCTAGCAAAAGCAGTGTTGTAAATGCTCGTGACAATCAGATCAGAGGAATTTTGAGGTCCGCCCTGCGTCATAGAATAAACAAGGTCAAAGGCACGGAAGGATTGAATTGTCGTGTATGCCACAACAACCGCAGTAGTCGGTAGAGCCATTGGCCAAGTAATGTTTTTAAATTGTTGCCAACGTGTGGCTCCGTCTACTTCTGCTGCTTCATAGAGATCTGCAGGAATCTGCTGGAGGCCAGCAACATAAATAATTACCATCTGCCCTGTGTGGAACCAAATTTGGGTGACTGCGATGGCGTAAAGAGAATATTTGGTATCGCCGAGCCAATTGAGGGCCAAACTATTGAGACCCATCGCTTTGAGCGTTGCATTAATGAATCCAAAATTTGGGTTATACAAGAAGGTCCAAATGAGGCCGACAGAAACTGAAGACAAGATTGTCGGAAAGAAATAAATAACGCGAAGAAAGATCGTTGTCTTGGTGTTCTTCAAGAGAAAGGTTGCGAAAAGCAAAGAGAATGCAGTTTGGAAAATGACAACGATCAGTGTAAACCGGATGTTGTTTCCCACGATTCGACGAAAAAGATCATCGCTTGTCGCCAGATGAACAAAGTTATGTAGTCCCACTTGCTGCGGTTTAGTTACGCCATCCCAGCGTTCAGTGGCGTAGAGCAAGTTTTGCACTGCGGGATAAAGATAAAGAAATGAATACACCGCAACGGCAGGAAGTGCCATTGCAATAAGGATCTTTGATTCTTTGTCGCGGCGTTTACCTTTGAGCAGCCCTTTGACAGCCTTGCCGCTTGTGGCGGCAAGGCTGTCTCGGGATGTAACTGAGGAGCTAATTACGCTCCGAATGACTGTTTGATCGTCTTGGATGTGTCAGCCAGTGTCTTTGTAACGTCTGCTCCACCGCCGATGGCGATGAGTGCATCTTCCAAAGGATTACGGACTGTTCCAACATTGTTGAACAAGAAACGTGGTGCAAGAAGCAACTTCTTGCCCATGATGTCTGAAGTGTTCAACAAATCAATGTTTGCAGAGTAATTAACATTGATGATCGAAACATGTTGCGAAGTTCCTACTGCATATTCTTGTGCGATAGGTGCTGTTGCAAGGAAGGAGATGAACGCACGTGCGATGTTTTGATCACGTGATGTCGCCTTGGCGTTAACACTCAAAATGAAAGTGTTATTTGTGATGCCTTGGTACAAAGGCTTCTCATCCACGGTGATCATGGACATGAGCTTCATCTTGCCCTTCATTGCTGGATTGAGATTTGTAACGGTACTCATACCAAATGTTCCTGTTGGGTAGATGGCAGCTTTGCCGTTAGCAAAATCTGCTGGAGCAACGGTGTCGTTGTATCCAGTAACGTTTGCAGGGAAGCATCCTGAATCTGCCATTTGCTTGTACTTGTTAGCAATGGCAACAAACCAATCTGATGTGAGATCAGCTTTTCCGGTATCGATTGCTTGGATGCGACTTGTGAGAGTTGCTAGGTCAGGCGCTGAATTCATAAGGAATGAGTTCATAATCTGTCCTGCATTTCCACGTGTTGCTGCTGGCCATGCAAATGGAATGATTCCGGCTGCTTTTACTGTCTTGCAGAAGGAAAGAAGCTGTGTCCAGTTTGTAGGGACGCTCCACTTGTGAGCTGCGAACATTTCTGTGTTGTACAGCGGATCATTAAAGAGTGATTGGTATGGAACTCCATAGACCTTACCGCCCACGATGCCCGGTGTTAAGGCACTTTGAATGACGTTCTGACGAACGAAACGATCAGAACTGATATCGCGGAGTAATCCGCCTTTGTAGAACTGATCGAACTGTCCACCGCGAACCGTTACGAATACCGCAGCCTTAGGGTTAACGCTGATCTTTGCGTAAGCCAAGTTGGTGTAATCGTTAGAACTCATGATGACCTGATTAACATGTGTTCCTGGATTTGCCGCTTCAAACTTAGCAATAATGCTTGCAAATACTGCCTTGTCCTCTGGGCGGAAATGATGGAATTCAATGGTGCCAGGTGATGCCTTAAGTGCAGCAACGGGGGCACCTGTTGATTGACCCAAACGAACATTGGTCCAGGTGAGTTTGCCGTTGTCGCCCATTGTGCAAACGAGAGATGATGATGATGTGCCGGTACTGACACCTTCGGTAGTACATGCTTTTCCGAAAGAAGGATCTGCGGCAAAGCCGGTTGTGATGGATGTGGCAACAAGCGCAAATGCAATTGTTGCTACAGCGCCTAACCGACGTGCGCTAAAGGATTTCATTCCTTGAGTTTTCATCTGTTGTAGTCCTTGCGTCTTGGAGGGGTGGGTTGATTTACCATTCAGTGAGGGGGATCCCTAACATGTCTGCCATTCTGCGAAGTTCCGGTCGCACATCGATCCACGAGATCACGAGGTGGTGCGGATATCCGCGAGTGACTATTCCATTCACCAGAGCAGCAGCGTTAGGTTCAGTTCGAACCGTTGCCGTATTGCCTTGGAAGTGATTGGGAGCAGGGATCGATTCCCCTCGGCTCACAACCATGCGCAGCCCCGTGCTATTGCTTGGGTCTACGTCCCGATCAATACGAACCAGAGTTACTGGGCCGGTCTTGAGCGGAAAGTTACCTGCGACGCCTAAACGTCGATTGCAGTGGGTAAATTGCGTGGCATCTGTTGGATCGGCAGCCAATTTTGTTGCCGCTGAACCGCAATGCCACAAGCGAAGAATGTTCTCGTCCTCTTGCAAATCAACGATGTCCACTAAATAGTTTTCATCCGAACCAAGAACTTCGCAGACCAACATCGTGACCGCACCAAGAACATCTCGTTCGCATGTCGTAACGGTTCCGCGATCAGAGAGACGCCCAAGAGCTGAACACACACATGCGCCAAGTTCGGTTGGAAATTCTGGCCAACAACGCACCGCAATTGCATCAAGGGCTTCTTGATCGCGCCATTCATCTAGCGCAACTTCAACACCTGCAACTTTTGTTGCTTCGTCTTGATTTACGGATGCAAGTGATCCTTGTGCCGCGATTGCCCGTGAATTGGCTGCGATACTTTCAGTGGCAGGTACTTTTGCAATTCGTGCAAATGCGCCTTCAATGGAGATCGGCATTATCTCCAAGCCAAAAAGCTCCTTTAATTTTGGCCCGTTATAAAGACACGGTGTAAATCCAACCGGTGCTTCTCCTATTGTTCCTATGCGCATTCCTGAAAGCTTTGCGAGCGCCGCATTTGTCTTTGCTATGTCGCCAAGTTCGCGCACATGATTATCTGGTGCTAAATCACTCGGTAAATCTCCTGCAAGGGCGCGAATAAGAGTTTGCTTCACTGCGCTCTCATCCGCATTGCCGTGCAAGTGGCGAACACTTTGGCCGGCATCCATCAGTGCATGTGCTGCCAGGTTTGCACCGCACATGGAATTCAATTTAAGTCGCTCACCAACTTCGCCAGGTTCGCGCATCGACCATAAAAGAATTGGACCATCAACATTTCCGAATACCTCAACAGCAGGTGAGGCATCTGAAAAGGAGGCCATGAAAAGTATGTGGAGATCTACTTCTGGCAGCGTTATTGCTGCGACATCCTCGGCAGTCATGACGAGTTCGGCTGGTCCCACGACATCGCCACCAAGGCTGCGCAGGAGCGCAGCGGCAGAATCAAAATTTGCTTGGGCACATGCGAGGTCAAAGGTAGGACGTGCTAACGCTACGAGAGCGACTCTGCTCACATTGACCCCCAGTGGTTTGACCTCTTCTGGAGGAGGGTGCCACCAAGTAGCCCCTGGAGTCAATGAAAACGCGTAATTTTCTAGATTGTTACCTACTTGTGATAATCGACGATAAGAGGTGGTCTTACCGCTTCAGAATTCCTGGGCGGCTTCGCGAATTACAGATCACAGAGGGCCAAGCTGAATCTTGCGTTAAAAGTACGGGGCCATCGCTACCTGTGAGCCAGGTGTCCTCAACTTTCCAGCCTGAGCCCGTTGGATTCCAACTCACAGGCTGGGCATCGGCGATAAGGCGCTCAGTAAATTGCGTGGCTGGCCAATCCCTGGGGAGATACCCCGTGGGTCCACCTTGATGGTGCTTGGTCCATTCTTCGGGATCAAACCCATAGGCCGGATATGCCTTTTGCACCGTTTCAATGGCGCTTTTAAACGCAACACCGACAACAGTGGCGTCGAGCAATGCGGCTTCGACCTCTAAAAGATTTTCGTATCTACGAAGGTCGCTCTCATTCTGAGGGCCAAATGTCACGATGCGAGTCGCTGAAGCAATCAGGCCCTTTCGTCGTGCACAAATAGAGGCAACAACTCGGCCACCTATTACTTCGGAAGTGGGAAGTGCATGGCGAATGGTGTGAGCACGGTTCTCCCCTGCTACTCCAAGAAATACAGTGTCGAGATTACTTTCCCATAGCGCATGCGTAATGCGTCCGGCGACATCTATCTCGCGATCACCATAGACAACTTCTTTCATGGCCCTTCCTAGTGCACCTGCTGCATCCAAGGAAATCTTTTCCAGACGTTGAGCGTCAAAGGCGGTTAATGAGGCTCTCGCCATTTCAATTTCCAGGGAAACATCGCTCCGATTGGCAGCAGGTTGATCAGTCCCGATCTTTTCGCCGGTAGGCAACTGCGCGTCTCGGCCTTCCCACCAAGGAATCACCACCACGTCAATCGTGTTAGGCAATTCCTCAGCAATAAGCCTCGGCGCCTCTATTGCATTTGTTACAACTGTGAGCGAATCCGACGTAACAATCAGATCAAAACATGCAAGGTCAATTGCGTTGGGTACATGCACTCGTCCACCGGTGAACCAGGCCAGATTTGGGTTACGGCGCAACACAATTGCTTCAAGGTTGCGGTTGGCAATAATTTCGCGTACACGTGAGACTCTTTCGGAAAAACCTTCATCGGGATGGGGCATAGCCCAAAGATAATCAGAAATCGACTCGAAGGAAAGTATCACCATCTAGACTTTTGCTGCTGGCCATTACATGAATGACATGAATGACATGAATGAGAGGAAACTGATGCCCTTCACCACGATGCAAGCTCTGTCTCGAGCAGTGCTTATCGCAATGGGAGCCAACGCTTTTATCTATTTCATCGCAAAGGCACTTTCGGGGAATCTCATCTCTACTGTTGCTACTCCACATCAACCCATCACGCTTATTCAAGTCGTCGGCGCAACGGTTGTTCAAGGCTTCATAGGAGGAACGTTCCTTGCATGGGTCGCTTCAAAAACGGCAAAACCTCGACAGTATTGGACCATTGTCGCAGCGCTCTTGTTGGTTGCTAGCTTCTTTATGCCATTGAGTTCTACCGAAAGAATTATCGAAGCACTATGGCTCTGTCTCATGCATTGCACTACTGGATATTTTGTCATCACTGCAGGGATAAAGAACCTCCCTGCGATTCGCGCGCCTAAGTAATCGCTCTAGTCCAGCAACCTTCGGCGTCGATCAAATTCCGCCCAAATTCCAATGAAAGCCAAAGCGGCAAGTATCAAGTAGATGTGGTCACGATGATGCACCCAGAAATTTTCATGATGGGCTTGTGTTACTTGCGTTGGTTGCCCAGGTTCGGTGGGTGCGGCTGGTGCCCCTTTGCTCACGGTAAATTCGTAAGAGCCTTCTACTGGGTGCCCATCACTGGAAACCACTCGCCAGGAGACCGTGAAAGTTCCGGCACCTCTCTGGTCTGCCAGATCCACAGAAAGGATCGGTCCGCTTGTTTTTGAATTACCCGCATCGATTTCTCGTCCAGAAGCATCTGTTACTTGCAAAATATTTGTCTTGGCGCTTCCCAGCACAATCAAATTTCCATCGAATTCAACTTCAACACTTTTTGGCAGAACAGATAATGTCGAATTAATTGCCGGCGTTGCAGAAACAAGTGCAGCATGGGCTTGTGCTTGCGGAATTGGCAGTACGACTAGACCAATGATGGTAAAAATGAAACCCATGCTGAACTTGAATCGCATATAACTTCCCTAACTCGTGGTTATTTAGTAATTGTGAACTTCGCGGCGGGACCATATTCGGTGTCACTTGTATCCTTGGGAACTGCCCCTGTAGTCACAATCCATTTCAGGAATAGAGGTTTGCCAAGATCCTTAGTTCCACTCATACCTCCCATGCCCGCCATGGCGCCCGTTGGATTTGCGTTGACATGGCACGTTTGGATCGCAGGAATATAAAAGGTCTGAGGTTTCTTCGACCACGTCGTGATCATTCCGACTTCGAAATAATTTGACCCATCAAGGGCCGAAGCAGCGTTCTTAGCTTTCCAGGTAACCGTGTAAGTCGATGGAACCCCTGCAGAATCTTTCTTCTTTGAGTCAACAACCGTTGCGACAAACCCAGGGAGATTTGATGGAATTGGTCGCCCTGCTGCATTAGGGACAGTTACCTGAAGTTGCTCAGTCGGATACATCCCATTGTTATACATGCATCCGTGTTCGGCGCGAAGCCAAATCATGCTTTCATCACCTGCAGTTGAACTGTAACCACGCAACTGAACTTCAACGTGAGCACTTGCAGTTGACATGCCGACGGTGACTATGGAAAAGAGTAAAACAGAAAATATCGCTAACTTTTTCATTGTGATTCCTTTTCGAAAGTGGAGTCCACATGAGTGCGCGATGATAGAAGAAAGTTATGCGGGTTTCACTATCTCCATTGCATCGCGAGAACTGGTGGGCCACGTCGACTTACATCACCAGAAATTGACCATCGAGGAAAGTAATCTCTCACCTGGATTGTCTTTTGATAAACGATGATTGCAACGTTGCGTACAGCGAAATGAGGGACCCTGAAAATCGAGGATAGAAGCACTCTAATAAAACTCGCTCCGCGATCCAGATTGATGGTAAATGTATATCCAACAACAACTGAAATAGCGTGCGCGGTGATCATGCGAAATGGCGATGAAGACGCAGGTGCACTCAGAGCAACGTGACCTAACCCTTGAAAGATAACAAGAATTGCGGCCAATTTTGGACCCTCTAAATCTTTAGGGTGAAAATTGCGAAACAAGAGAAAAGTTGAAGTAAAGAGCGCCAAGGCGTAGGGGCTGATAGAAGCTGCCCCACCCGCCATGTGATGAGAGATAAGGACCGTAGTAAAAAGTACGAGCGTCAAGACGAGGCTACGGATTGTTCGGCCCGATCTCATGGATGGCACTCTAACTGCCTTGACCGCAGGGGTACAGTAATGAGGTGGCTAATGCAGTTGAGATAAGCGGCTTGAAGATCATCCGGGACGGCAAAGTCCTAATCCCCGCACTTAATTTTTCCGTTCCAAGCGGCAAAATAAGGGGGCTCCTTGGTCCTAGCGGAAGCGGTAAAACCACGATCTTTCGGAGCATCGTTGGAGTCCAAGCCATTGCTCAAGGTTCCGTGCAGGTCTTGGGCCTTGAAGCCGGGTCCGTGGGGCTTCGCACCAAGATTGGTTATCTCACTCAAAGTGCCAGTGTTTATTCGGATCTGACCTGTGAAGAGAATTTAAAATATTTTGCACGAATACTTGGCACTTCCGAAATATCTGTCGATGAAATCTTTGAGCTTGTAGATCTTGGAGCGAACCGTAAACAACTGGCATCATCCTTATCCGGTGGCGAACGTGCGCGCCTTGCTTTAGCTACCGCCTTACTCGGATCGCCTGAATTGTTGATTTTGGATGAACCAACAGTGGGTCTCGATCCACTCCTTCGCATGGAGCTATGGAAACTCTTTCACCGTCTGGCCCAACAAGGTAAGACCCTTTTGGTCAGTAGCCATGTGATGGATGAAGCAGAACGTTGCGATGAATTGACTCTTCTGCGCGAAGGAAAGATTTTGGCAACCGGTACCCCTGCAGAGTTAAAATCTCAAACTGCCTGCGATGATATGGAAGATGTTTTTATCTCTTTGGTAGGCGCCAAATGAACGTCAAACGAATCTTCGCAACCACCCAGCGGATCCTTTCGCAACTTCGTCATGATCCACGCACATTGGCGCTAATGGTCGTGGCCCCATGTTTGCTCATGACAATTCTTAAATATGTCTATCAGGGACAACCTCAAACTTTTCAGCACGCCGCTGCTGCAATGTTAGGAATCTTCCCGATGCTGGTGATGTTCCTCATTACATCCGTAGCCACGTTACGCGAGCGAACATCCGGGACATTAGAGCGATTACTTATACTTCCCATAACAAAACTTGAATTTATACTTGGTTACGCTTTCGCGTTTGCACTTGCAGCATTCATTCAATCGATCGTGGTGTCTTCGGTGGCCATTGGACCGCTAGGTCTTAAAGTAGCGGGCTCACAATTGTCCATGATTTTTGTGGCTGTCCTTGATGCGCTTCTGGGCTTAGCAATTGGCCTCTTCGTGAGTTCTTTTGCAAAGACAGAATTCCAAGCGGTGCAGTTCTTGCCTGTTGTGCTCTTGCCTCAACTTCTCTTAAGCGGATTACTTGCGCCCGTTGAAACAATGCCTGGACTCTTCCACTTCCTTTCCCATTTCTTGCCACTGACCTACTCGGTGGATGCGATGAAAAAAGTCATGATGGGGCAAGGCTCGTTCACGCATGATTTCGAATTAATCGCGCTCTTCTTGTTCTTCTTCTTGGCAGCAGGAGCGCTTACCTTAAAGCGTAAGTCAAAGTAATTAATGCGCAAGATCCTGATCCTGCACGTCAACGATAATGTGGCTGTAGCACTTACCGATATTTCGCAGGGAGAGCTAATAAGTCAAGATGAATATCTTTTCACTGCCAAAGACAACATTGCCCGCGGACATAAGCTTGCGACTCGCAATATTTCAATCAATGAAGGAATCATAAAATACGGCGAACGGATGGGGCATGCCACTTCAGAAATCAGAACTGGCGAGCACGTACACGTTCACAATGTTTTGGGCGATCGCCTGTCAAGCGAGGTGAAATGACTTCGAATGGATTCGATCATGGAAAAAGAGGAATAGGTGTAAGAAATCACCAACTCATACTCCCTTCTGTCGTTTGCTCCACCCACATATCTAGGCGAATCGCTTCAGCCGTTGGTGCACTCTCTTTCTCTCATCAGCATGGTTGCGGAATTATCGGAGCCGATGTTGCGGGAATTGAAGATTTCTTCGGTGCCCTTGCAAACCATCCCAATGTTTCGTCATGTCTGATTGTTTCTCTCGGCTGTGAAACTATCCAAGGCCAGGAATTAGGTGCACGCCTTGCATCGGCGAATGTTTCAACGAAGTATCAGATCATTCAGGATTCTGGTGGTGTCGAAGCAACTGTGTCAGCAGGAATTTTAGCTGCACGTCATTTACAAGAGTCATACCCTCCTGTGAAGGCTGCTTTCGGAAATATCACCGTTGGTATTGACCTGTGCAGAGAAAGCGCCCAGATTGCCGAATTGATAGCTGGGCTTTCCGAAGTGGGAGTTGAAACGATTGTTGCTAGGCAAGGAAAGAGTTCAGCAGAGAACTTCTCGCAGTTGATGCTCGCTAAAGCTCATGTAATTCTCTCATTCCCATCACCTGATCAACCAGCATCAGGTTTTCCACTCATTCCCGTGATTAATGTTGCAAGTGAAAGTTCATTGCATCAAGGGATAATCGCTGATTTCGACCTGGCTCACGAGTCAACTATTGAAGCGACAATTTCTCGCATTATGGAAGTGGCCGATGCTCAAGCAACGATTGCAGAAATGAATGGGACGGGAGAGATTCTTGCTCCTCGATTGGTTCGAAGCACATGAGCCTTTCACCGATAAGGGCATACCTTCGGCCGAATGGCTCATGGGGATTGCGAAATCACGTTCTGGTGCTTCCACTTCATTCAGCGCTCTCATCGAGTGCACGCGCTATCGAAGATGCTTGTCCTGGAGCTGTGGCTATAACCCACGACTGGTCGGGTGAAGTAGATGGTGATCTGCAAAGGATTATTAGGATTTTGGCAGGTTTTGCTTCCAATCCAAATAACTTTGCCACGATCTTTCTATCGTTGGGTTCACCCAATGAAGAGGAAATTAACGCCCAAGCGGAAAATCTAGGTTTGGCCAATGTTGTGCATTTATCATTACCGCATATTGGTTCGACAAAGTTGCTTATTGATGTGGGAATCCGAGAAGCAAGTGATCTGCTTGTAAGGGCTCATGAGCAAATCAGAATCGAAGCCCCTTGGAGCGCGATCGTTTTAGGACTCGAATGCGGAGGTTCAGACGCGCTCTCCGGAATTACTGCGAATCCTGCTCTGGGCGTTGCCAGTGACAGGCTCGTCGAGTTAGGTGCCATGTCGGTTTTAGGTGAAACAACAGAGATCCTTGGGGCTGAACATCTTCTTGCTGCTCGAGCGATCACTCAAGATATTGGGCAGCGAATTATTGAGACTGTTGCGAGATATGAAAAATCAATTAACTACGAAGGAATTGATTTACGCGGTGCTCAACCATCTCGTGGAAATATTGAAGGTGGCCTTTCTACATTGGAGGAGAAATCACTGGGTGCCGCAAAGAAGGCAGGAAATGCCCAACTGAGTGGTGTTCTCGAATACGCAGAAATACCTCCTGCAGGAGGTTTGTACTTCATGGATACACCTGGACATGACATCGAACAGCTCACCGGATATGCCGCAGGTCATATCAATATTGTGGTTTTTACCACTGGACGTGGGACTCCGACAGGATCGGCGATTATGCCTGTAATTAAAGTTGCAACGAATTCTCCTATGGCCATGAAGTTGAGTGACCTGATTGATTTAGACGCAGGCTCAATCGCCGATGGAATGGAAACTCTTGCAGAAGTCGGTACTCGGATTTTCGATGAGATTATTCGGATCGCTAATGGATGTGAAACTAAAGCCGAAATCTCTGGAAATCATGAATTTGCACTTTCACGGATGTATAAGACAATTGTTTCTTATGACGCCTAAACTTTTCGATCCGCTTGTAATCCGCGACCTGACGATTGCTAATCGCGTTTGGGTAAGTCCTATGTGCCAGTACTCATCAACGGACGGAATCGTAGGTGAATGGCACCGAGTCCACCACGGAGCATTTGCCACAGGAGGATCTGGGCTTATTTTTATGGAAGCAACGGGAGTAGTTCCTGAAGGCAGAATTTCTATCGGATGTCCAGGAATTTGGAACGATGAGCAAGTTGCTGCGTTCAAACCCATTACCGCGTTCGCACATTCCATGGGCACGCTCATGGGAATTCAACTAGCGCATGCAGGGCGCAAAGCTTCAACTACACGGCCAGGATCCGATCATCCATTTGCAACTGCTGAAGAAGGTGGCTGGGAGAGCGTTAGCGCAAGTGCCATTGCTTATCATGGGATGCCAACTCCGCGTGCTCTCACCGTTGAAGAAATACATGTCCTAACGAAAGATTTTGCAAAGGCTGCCGTTCGCGCAGTAAATGCCGGTTTTGATGTGATTGAAATTCACGCAGCGCATGGATATCTACTCCACCAGTTCTATTCCCCAGTCTCCAATCAGCGCAGCGATGAATATGGCGGATCCTTTGATAATCGAATTCGTTTTCTTCTTGAAGTAACCCAGGAAGTTCGCGATGCAATCTCTTCAAGCACCCCCCTCTTTGTTCGCATTTCGGCATCGGATTGGATTGAGGGCGGTTGGACTATTGATGAGTCAGTTGCACTTTCCAAAGATCTGAAGGCGCTTGGGGTCGATCTCATAGATGTTTCGTCAGGGGGCAATGTACACAACGCTCCGATCACACCTGGACCTGGTTACCAAGTTCCATTTGCAGAAAGTATTCGCACCAACGCGAACATTATGACGTCGGCCGTGGGCATGATCTGGGAACCAGAATTCGCGCAGGAAATCGTTTCATCAGGGAAAGCTGATGCTGTAATGCTTGCTCGTGAAATGTTGCGAAATCCCCACTGGCCACAAATGGCAGCGGAAAAATTAGGTGTCAAGATTCCTGTGCCTATTCAATATGAGCGAGCAAGAACCCTTAATTAGCCTTTGGGTGCGCCAATAGGAAATCAACAACTTTGGCAGCAAATCCTGGTGAGAAATTAGGAGTATGAAATCCACCTTTCATTGTCCAAAGTTCTACCGTTGTTTTGTTTGCACAACCTTGATACTGCCCGATGCTCGTTTCGTTTCCAGGGATCGTAGATTCGATATCTAGAGTCTTTGAAAGTGGAATGACCTTCATCAGACACTTATCGATCTTTGCCCAGCTGGACATTGTTTTCGCAGCACCCGGATATGGGTTATCCAGAATATATCCGCCGGTATAACTAATTGTCGCATCGGCGGTTCCCCAGATTTGCAAAATACTCACCGCCGTCTTGGCTTTGCATGCGGCCGGATCATCGTAGGTTGCCCCGGCAAGGGATGCGATGGCGGCTATTCGGTCTGAATGCGTGCAAGCCATGTGATGGGCCATAAATCCACCATTGGAATGACCAATAATGTAAATGCGTTTCTGATCAACGTTATATTTCTTTGAAACGTCGTTGATGATGCTCATCAAATACTTGTCATCGTCAACGCTGGAATTCGTTAAATTGCAACAAGCCGGGGTTGCATTCCAGAATCGAGATTCCGTGCTATCCATGGTTCCATCAGGGTGAACATAGAGAATTCCCTTAGCCTGGGCAATTGAGGTCAATTGCAGGAACTTCTCCATCTCATCACCTGATGAGGTATATCCGTGAAGTGCCAGAATCAATGGCGCTGGCTTGGATTTGTTGTAGGTGCTTGGAATAAAGAGAGTGTAGGGACGCTTGGCTTTAAACGTAACAACAGCAGCACTGCTGTGAGCGACACCGCTGAGAATTGATAACACGAGCACCAGTGAAACTGTGGCAATTCCTACACTTCTGCGCATCAGATCACTCCTTTATAAGGCGTTAAGTTTCCCACGGAAGTTCAGAAAATGAGGGGTGAAAC
>Ga0194037_1000146_pt1 | contig 52509 bp, 42 predicted proteins | sample JunL306m_MetaG_FD_148653 | JGI IMG/M metagenome (GOLD analysis project Ga0194037, IMG submission 148653) | Anoxic zone freshwater microbial communities from boreal shield lake in IISD Experimental Lakes Area, Ontario, Canada - Jun2016-L304-6m | ecosystem: Environmental > Aquatic > Freshwater >... | reverse complement strand
ACCTTCCGGTTCCAGGCAACAGAGACAACACGCTCACTTTTAAGCAGATTCTCATTGCTGACATTGACACAATTCTTGCGATGAATCTTGGCAACACCATCCGCAGTCACAAAACCAATGACATCATCACCGGGAACAGGCTGGCAACATTTAGCATAAGAGTAGGCAATATTACTCATACCCGCAATAATAACCTCGTCCTTTTTTACAGCAACACCCTGTTGCGCCGACTCCTGCCTGGCTGTCTGTAAATACTCATCAAGCTCCCGAGCTTCATCACTGGCGCTCCTGGCAACACTCTCCTCTTTTTTAAGATTATTGGCACGCTCAAGAACCTCCTCACCATTAATCTGCTGATTGGCCAAAGCACTGAAAAAATCAGCCGGAGTCTTAAGGCCATACTTTTTAACCTGCTGAATAATCTCGCTATCAGTGAGCAACTTTTTGGTGCCCGTAAGCAGTTTTTCCCATATCCCCTTCCCTTTCTCAATCTGCAGACGGCGCTCCTCGTTGATGGAAGATCGTATCTTCAGCTTCGCACGTTGAGTAACCACAATCTTCAGCCAGTCAGCTTTCGGCTTCTGGCTTTTCGAGGAGATAATCTCAACACGGTCGCCCGATTTAAGCTGGGCATTCAGACGAACAATTTTTCCATTGACCTTGGCCCCTATACAGCCGTTGCCAACCTCTGTATGAATGGCATAGGCAAAATCTATCGGAGTAGCTCCAACAGGCATGGTCTTCATGTCGCCTTTCGGAGTAAAAACGTAAATCTCATCATGGTAAAGATTCAGCTTGAACCCCTCCATAAATGAGGCCGCCGAATCCGCATCCTTGATCAGCTCTCGCGCCCAACGGAGAAAAGAGTCAACATTGGCATCATCCCGTGAAATCTTCTCCTTGTACCGCCAATGGGCCGCCACACCAAGCTCCGCAAACTCATGCATACGTTTCGTGCGAATCTGCAACTCAACCATGTGCCCTTTCGGGCCGATAATGGCTGAATGAAGCGACTGATAGCCGTTATGCTTGGGAATTGATATGTAGTCCTTGAAATACTGGGGAATCGGCGGGTATTGTTGGGTAATAAAACCATACACTGAAAAACAGTCGGCAAGACGCTCCGTATCAATAATCACCCTCAAACCGTAAAGATCGTGAATATCCTCAAAAGTTTTGTTTTTGCTGCGCATCTTGTTGTAGATAGAGAAGAGATGCTTGGCCCGACCCTGCACCACCACCCTGAACCCCTGCTGTTCAAGATCAGCCTTGATGGGTACGATCATTTTGCCAAGATAGGTGACACGATCACCCTTGTTTGTCCTCAGCTTTTGCTGCAAAAAGTCATGCATCTCAGGATCAATAAACCTGAGTGCCAGATTTTCAAACTCAACCTTCATTTTGCCAAGACCGAAACGGTGCGCAAGCGGAGCATAAATGTCTCGAGTTTCAAGAGCAATCTTCAACCGCCTGTGCTCCGGCAGCGACTCCAGGGTTCTCATATTGTGGAGACGATCACAGAACTTGATAAGAATCACCCTAATGTCCTTGACCATGGAGAGCATCATCTTGCGAAATCCCTCGGCCTGGGTGGTCTCCCTGTTGATCGTAATACCTGAAATTTTGGTGAGCCCTTCAACAATTTCGGCAACTTCAACGCCAAGTTCTGCGACAATATCCTCATAGGTATAACCACTATCCTCAATAACGTCATGCAGCAAAGCTGCCGCAACCGAGACACCATCAAGAGGAAGCTCATTGAGCAGAATAGTGGCAACCTCCACCGGGTGAAAAAAAAATGGTTCACCGGAGGCTCTTTTTTCGCCTTCGTGCGCCCGATAGCACATAAAAAAGGCACGCTGGATCAGCGACTCATCAAAACTTTTGAGATTCTGTCGCGAAAGCTGAAGTATCTCATGAAGTTTATTGTAGTGATCCTTGTCTATCTGAGCTAACATGTCAAACGAACTGAGGTGAACGGTAATAGAAAACCCTGACTTTGGAACATACAAAAAAGCCGATTCATGGATGCATAAAAAGGGATAACGAGCCTCTGACTCAATGCACTAAAAGCTTCGTTGCATTCCAAAAGAGTAAAACACTTTTCTACTCCCCGTTTTTACCATGCGATCTGCTCAAAACCTGCTCCAGCTTGCCTATCTCGTCACGCAGATAGGCCGCTTTTTCGTACTCCATCTGAACAGCGGCCTCCTGCATTTCAAGCCGGAGTTCCGCTGCCATCGCATAAGCCTGCTCCGGGGTAAAGGAGTCGACAAGACCCGAAAAAACTCGTTCTGGCTTGGCTTCAAGGCCAAAACGCCTTCTGCGATAGCGCTCCTCGGCATCGGCCACTCCGGTGGTATCAAGAATCTGGTCAACTGATTTGATGATTGATCGAGGCGTAATACCATGTTCTTCGTTATAGCGATGCTGAATAGTGCGGCGGCGTGCGGTTTCATCAAGCACCTCCTGAATCGATCGGGTAATCACATCGGCATAAAGCACAACAAATCCGTCAAGATTGCGGGCAGCCCTGCCGGCAATCTGCATTAGTGAACGAGTATTACGCAAAAAACCCTCTTTGTCGGCATCAAGAATCGCGACAAGAGAGACCTCCGGAAGATCAAGACCTTCACGCAAAAGGTTGACTCCAACGAGCACATCAATATCTCCCGTCCTCAGCTCTCTGAGAATCTGCATTCTCTCAAGACTCTTGATCTCGGAATGGAGGTAACGCGAACGGATACCTGCCTTTCGAAAAAAGTCGTGAAGATCCTCCGACATTCTTTTGGTAAGCGTCATCACCAGCGCCTTGTTCCCTTTGCCTGTATGGAGACGAATTTCAGCCATGAGGTTGTCGATCTGCCCTTTGACCGGGCGCACTTCAACCGGTGGATCTAAAAGCCCGGTAGGACGAACAAGCAACTCAACCACCTCGCCACCAGAGCGGAACAGCTCATGATCACCGGGAGTGGCGCTGACACAGATAACCTGCCGCACAATTTCTTCAAACTCCTCAAAACGGAGTGGCCGGTTGTCAAGAGCTGAGGGAAGCCTGAAACCATGTTCCACAAGAATGGTTTTGCGTGACCGATCGCCACCATACATACCACGTATCTGCGGCAACGTCACATGCGATTCATCAATAACCACAAGATAGTCCTCCGGAAAATAGTCGAGGAGACATATTGGACGCTCTCCTGCAGGGCGGCCCGAGAGATGGCGAGAGTAATTCTCAATACCGGAGCAGTAGCCAAGCTCTTTCATCATCTCAAGATCGTAGCGGGTGCGCTCTTCAATCCTGCGTGCTTCGAGAAAACGGTTTTCTGCGCGATAAGAGTTCAACCTCTCCGCAAGCTCGTTTTCAATGGCCAGCATCGCCACCTTGAGCTTCTCCTCATCAGCAACAAACTGCCGGGCTGGATAGATGAATGCGAAATCGTCAACCCCAAGCACCTCGCCAGTATGAATATCAAAGGTCTGGATACTTTCAATCTCCGAACCAAAAAACTCTATTCTGAGGGCAAGTTCGTCATGTGCTGGAACAAGATCAATACTGTCTCCCCTCACCCTAAACTTGCCGGAGGTTGGCTGCACATCATCTCGAATATAGTGGAGCGCAATAAGCTCTTTGAGAAAAACATCACGATCTTTCTCCATACCGGAACGAAGTTCGATGATCTGGGCTTTCCAGTCTTCGGGTGAACCGAGACCGTAAATACAACTGACCGAGCTCACCACAATCACATCCTTCCGACCGCTGAGCAAGGCACTGGTCGCCTTCAGTCGCAGGCGCTCGATCTCATCGTTGATGCGCAGGTCTTTGGCAATATACTTGTCAAGTGAAGGAAGGTAGGCCTCCGGCTGATAAAAATCGTAGTAACTGACAAAGTACTCAACCGCATTATCAGGAAAAAACTGCTTGAGTTCCCCATAGAGCTGGGCCGCAAGCGTCTTGTTATGACTCATCACCAGCACTGGCTTGTTGAGCCGGGTGATGACGTTGGAAATGGTAAACGTTTTTCCCGAACCAGTCACCCCAAGCAGCGTCTGACAGGGATTCCCCGACAGCACACCTTTACAAAGAGCATCAATGGCATTCGGCTGATCACCTGCCGGACCGTAAGGACTTACAAGTCTGTATGTTCCGCCAACGATCTCTGCCATAAGCTATCCTTCACTCTTGATATTGTTCCAATAATTCTGCCGATAGCATCCATGAGGACACCATGGAAGAACTATTAACACACTTTGTTAGTTCTTGCGGAGGAATATACTTAATATCGGGAACACAAGACTATGCCACCAGGTAAAGGATCAGATGATAATAAAGAGAAAGCATAGATTGCCTCTGTTTCCTGAAAAAAAGGTTCTTGTCGAGGTTGCATTTATCTGCTTTTAATCCCATTATTATTGTCTCGATGCTGGATAATTTTCATTTTTTTTTACTCATGAAACGCAGTGTCCCAACGCTCATTACCGGGATACTTTTTTTGCATTTAATCTCCTGTACTCCTATTATGAACAAGCACGAAACCAGCTCTTATCCATACACGACCATTCCCGGAGACTCTCTTCACACCAGGATCTATATTCTCAAAAATGGAATGACCGTTTACATGAGCCCCTATCATGACGAACCGAGAATCTACACATCCATCGCCGTCAGGGCTGGCAGCAAGAATGATCCGGCCGAGACAACTGGTCTTGCACACTATCTGGAGCACATGCTCTTCAAGGGAACCGATTCTCTCGGTTCCCTTGATTATGAAAAGGAGCATGTCGAGCTTCAAAAAATTACTGACCTCTATGAAGAGTACCGCTCAACGGCCAACATTGAAAAACGGGCGGCGATCTACAAGAAAATCGATTCCCTCTCCAATGCTGCGGCCAGCTTTACCGTACCCAATGAGTATGACAAACTCCTCAGCTCCATCGGAGCCCAGGGAACCAATGCCTACACCTGGGTTGAACAGACGGTCTACGTCAACGATATCCCCGCAAATAAATTTGACCAGTGGCTGACGATTGAGGCCGAGCGGTTCCGCAATCCGGTCATGCGCCTCTTCCATACCGAACTTGAGACCGTGTATGAAGAGAAAAATATGACCATGGATAGTGACAGTCGTAAAATATGGGAGAATCTTTTTTCTGGACTGTTCAAAAAACACACCTACGGCACCCAGACCACCATTGGCAAAGCGGAGCATCTGAAAAATCCCTCAATCAAGAATGTGCTCGATTATTATCGAAGCCATTATGTACCGAACAACATGGCGCTCTGTATCGCTGGCGATTTTGAGCCCGACGCAATGATCAAGCTGATTGATGAGAAGTTCTCGATTCTGGAACAAAAAAAACTTCCCGTTTTTACCCCTGCCGTTGAAGATGAGATTACCAAACCATTGATCACCCGGGTAAAAGGGCCTGAATCTGAAGAGCTGGTTATCGGATTTCGCTTTAATGGAGTCAACAGCCCTGATGCCGATTACCTGACCCTTGTTGATAAAATCTTGTTCAACCATACCGCAGGACTCATTGACCTCAATCTGAACCAGCAACAGAGAGTACTTGATGCCAGCTCATCACTGATCATGATGAAAGATTATTCAGTACACCTCCTGACTGGAAAACCCAGAGAGGGACAGAGTCTCGAAAAGGTCAAAAGCGAACTGCTTGAACAGCTTGAGCTGCTCAAAGAGGGCAAATTTCCTGACTGGCTGCTTGAAGCGGCAATCAATGACCTGAAAGTGGAGCAACTGAAACTCTACGAAACCAACCGTGGCAGGGTGGAGGCCTATGTCGACAGCTTTGTTTGGGGTATGCCCTGGCCTGAGCATGTCAGCAACATTGAGCGACTGCAGAAGATTACCAAAGAGGAGCTGATCTCTTTTGCAAAAAAACACTACAGCACAAATTATGTGGCCATCTTCAAGGAGCATGGCACACCGGAGAGCGAAACGAAAATCCAGAAACCCCCGATCACACCCCTCACGGTGAACCGAAACACCTCTTCGCTTTTTGCCGAACAGATTCTGGCCAAAAAATCTGAAGAGACCAACCCCTCTTTTCTTGACTATAAAAAAGATATTGCCTTTTTTGAGCTTAACCCTTCAGTCAAGCTGCACTATCTGCACAACAGTGAAAACGAGCTCTTCTCGCTTTACTATGTTTTTGACATTGGGAAAAATAACAGCAAAAAAATTGATCTTGCGCTCGACTACCTCTCCTATCTTGGAACCTCGGAGCTTACGCCAAAAGAGTTCAGCCAGGAGTTGTACAAGGTGGGTGCCAGCTTCTCGGCATTTACCTCCGATAACTATGTCTATCTGAAACTTTCAGGACTTCAGAAAAACTCTGCGGCTGCTCTTCGCCTGCTTGAAAAACTTCTGGTGGATACCCGCCCGGATAAAGAGGCGCTTGAAAAACTGAAGGCTGGCATCATAAAAGAGCGGGCCGACGACAAGCTCTCCAAGAAAAAGATACTTTTTGAGGCCATGACAAGTTACGGAAAGTACGGCCCGGTTTCACCCTTCACCAACGTCCTGAGCAATAGCGAGCTTGAAAAGGTGACATCGAAGGAGTTGCTGGAGGAGATACAGTCGCTCTTGCAGTACAGCCACCGGGTTCTTTACTACGGACCAGCCTCTTCACAGGAGTTGCTCACAGAGCTGCACTCAGTCCGACATTACCCCGAGTCATTCAAAACTCCTCCCGCAAACGATCCTTACAAAGATCTTGAGCAGAGCGATAATCTTGTCTATGTTGTTGACTATGATATGACACAGGCCGAGGTGATTCTGCTGACAAGAGATGAACTGTATGATCAATCACTTGTGCCCCTCTCTACCCTGTTCAATGAATACTACGGTGGCGGCATGTCCTCTGTAGTTTTTCAGGAGCTGCGTGAGGCAAAGGCGCTGGCTTACTCTGTCTTTTCTGTGTATAAAACCCCGAAGCAGAGGAAAGAGCACAACTACATTGTAAGCTATATTGGTACCCAGGCCGACAAACTGCCAGAAGCGCTCGAAGGAATCAGCAATCTGATGAGAGAGCTGCCAAAATCGCCCCAACTGTTTGCATCTGCCAAAAATGGCATTTTACAGAAAATCTCAACTGAACGGCTTACAAAATCCGAAATTCTCTTTTCCTACGAAGAGGCACTGAGGCTTGGGCATGACCATGATATCAGAAAGGATATCTATCAGGGAGCAGGAAGCTTGAACCTTGGTGATATAGAGCAGTTCCACAAAAGCCATTTCAACAACAAAAAGCATGTCATGCTGGTGCTTGGCAACAAAAAAAATCTTGATATGGCAATTCTGCGGAAATATGGCACGGTCAGAGAGCTGAAAGTTGATGATATTTTTGGATATTAACGAACACCTATCCTGCAAACTGCCCGAAGAGTACCATGAAGATTCTCTACAAGTATATATTCGGTCAGTTTGCAAAAGCTTTCTTTTTTTCATCATTGGTCTTTGTCACTCTTTTCATTCTTATTACTGCTGTGGAGAGACTTGATGCGATTATGGATAACCATCTCACACTGCAGGAGGTGATCCGCTTTTTTCTGCTGACTATTCCGGCCACGATCCTGATTACTTCGCCAATCAGCACCCTGCTGGCCTCAATACTTGTCTCAGGTAAACTCTCTCTCTCAAGCGAACTTCCTGCTCTTCGCTCGGCGGGCATCAGTATGCGCCAACTGCTAACTCCATTTTTTCTGGGTGGCCTTCTTCTTCTCGGACTGAATCTGATTTCAGCATGGTGGATTGCTCCGGCAGCTTTCAGCCAAACCCATCTTTTTGAACAACGATATTTCATTAAAAGCGACTCCAGGGCTAAAGAGAACCAGAATATTCATCTTCTTGAACCTTACAATACAATGGTTACCATAGGGCAGATGGATCCTGAATCATTTACACTGAAAGCTGTCTCCATTGAGAAGTTTAGTGGTCCAAGACTTATTTCCCGCATCGATGCTGAATCAATGGGTTTTGATAAACAAAAGAGAGTGTGGCGATTGCAGAATGCCTCAACCAGAGTTTTTAATGAAAACGATGAGCTGTTTGGCTTTCAGCAGTCAATGCAGATAAAACTTGCGCTTTCACCCTCTTCATTGAAAGAAATTCATCTGCATCCGGATGAGATGAATATTGTCACCCACTACCGTTATCTTTCAGAAAAAAGAGAAGCTGGTCTTGCTGGACTTGAACCCTCGATGGTGGCCTTTCATACCAAAACCGCCATGCCATTTGCCTCAATCATCATCATACTTATCGGTGTGCCACTGTCTGCAAAAAAAAAGCGGGGAGGACTTGCTTCTGAAATCACCCTCTCACTTTTTGCCGGATTTCTTTATCTCGGTTTACAGAAAACTGCTGTCATGGCAGGAAATCAGGGGGTAATGACCCCACTGGTTGCTGCATGGCTTCCAAATCTTCTTTTTCTCGGACTCGGCTACCTGATCTATAAAACAGCAATTGACTGAATGAACCACATGCAACACCACCCTGTTATCGTTTTGATGACCGATTTTGGTCTCGCTGACACTTTCATCGGGCAAATGAAAGGGGTCATCGTTTCGCTTGCGCCTTCCGCACAGATTATTGATCTCACTCATGCCATCTCACCACAGAACATCGTTCAGGGTGCATTCCTGCTTGGCAAGTCAAGACATTTTTTCCCTGACGGCACAATTTTTATTGCAATAGTTGACCCTGGAGTAGGCACTTCCCGCAAAGCCATAGCAATCAAAACTGATCGATACACCTTTTTGGCACCTGACAATGGATTGCTCACAAAGATTTTACAGAGTGACAATATTCGACACTGCGTCCAAATTACCAAAGAGCACTATATGCTCAGAACTCAAAGCTCCACATTTCATGGACGAGATGTTTTTTCTCCTGCCGCAGCACATCTTGCCTCCGGCGTTTCTCCGCTTGAGCTTGGAAATGAAATGGATCCCTCAAAATGTACGACAATCTTGTTGCCAGACTGTACAACATCTGATAACGGAAGATCCTGGAATGGCCAAATTATCTCTGTCGACCATTTTGGAAATCTGGTCACATCGATCGACAGCGAGAGTATTGATTTTTCAAGAGAGTGGCTGGTGGAAACCAAGGGTTGCCCACCCTTGCCGATATCTATTACCTATGGAGAGGTTGCTGATCAGCAACTTCTTGCTTATGTGGGAAGCAGCGGAATGATCGAAATTGCAGTACGAAATGGCCATGCAGCAAAACTGCTTGGTCTGGGAGACGGTGCGCCGGTATGGATATCGGCAGTATAGAGTGGAGAGCAAGCAAAATTGCCAGCTCCCCACTCTACTGTACTTTTGAGAGTCAATCAGCTCCCAATATACTCCTTGAGTATTTTGCTGTAAGCCGACTGCCTCAGTCTCCGGATCGCCTTCTCCTTGATCTGGCGCACACGCTCCCTTGTCAACCTGAACTTCTCACCAATCTCCTCGAGGGTAAGAGGGTTATCCATACCAATGCCAAAATAGGATTTGATAACATCAGCCTCTCTGGGTGCAAGAACAGAAAGTGAGCGTTCAACCTCAAGGGTAAGTGAATCACGGTTAAGACCATAATCAGGAAGATGACCATCGTTCTGCAACACATCAAGCAGACGATTATCATCTCCTTGTGCAAATGGCGCATCGACAGAAACATGCCGACCAGCAATTTTCAATGTGTCTGCTACATCCTGGGAATCCATCTCAAGCAAAGTGGCAAGCTCCCGGGTATTAGGATCCCGCTCAAACTCCTGTTCAAGCTGGCTGTATGCTTTGCTGATCTTGTTGAGAGTACCTACCCTGTTTAACGGAAGCCTCACAATTCTCGACTGCTCTGCCAGCGCCTGAAGAATGGACTGCCGAATCCACCATACCGCATAAGAGATGAATTTGAATCCACGGGTCTCATCAAACCTCTTTGCTGCCTTTATAAGACCAAGATTACCTTCATTGATAAGGTCACCAAGGGTCAACCCTTGATTCTGGTACTGCTTCGCAACAGAGACGACAAAACGAAGGTTTCCTTTGATCAATTTATCAAGGGCACGTTTGGCACGCTTGTATTCAGTGGTATCAACCGGCATATCAAACCCCTCTTTAATCGCCTTGGTCAACCGTACCTCATCTTCAGCGGTCAAAAGATCATATTTACCGATCTCCTGAAGATATCTGTCAAGAGAAAGGCTTTCACGATTAGTTATCTGCTTGCTTATTTTGAGTTGCCTCATGTAAAACTCCCCTTAAGAACTTAGGCAATGTTAACCAGTCGAGCCGGCCTGCCTGATAAACCGGAAAAGTGGGAATGTACCACTTTTCGCTGATTTAACCTAATCACAACACTCGAAACGCTTCAAAAACACAAGAGAAGCAAATAATTACTCACGAAGAACAGCAAGATTCCTCGCAAGTTTTTCAAGATTATCCTCAGCCTCCCTCAGTTTTTCACGCTCTTTTTCAATAAGATCAGGGAGGGCATTGTCAACAAAACCACGGTTCGAAAGCTTTTTTCGAATCGAAGCAGCGTAGGAGGCGATATTATCAATCTCTTTCTGAAGACGTACACGCTCTTTATCGAACGATATTAAACCATCAAGCAGCACAAAGAGTTCATTTCCCTCAACAACAGAGCTGGCAGCATGACGGGGACTTTCGGCACTCTCAATCAACGCTGGGAGACACTGACCAAGCGCCGCAATCAGCGAAAGATTTGCAGTAATCACAAGACTATCGGCCTCACTGGAGGCTCTGAGCCGAATTTCAGCTTCACTTTTGTGTGGAACTCCAAACAGAGAGCGCAGGCTTCTGACCTCTTTAACAATCTTCTGTACAAGAGAAAAAGCCTGAACATCCACTCCTGAGAGCGACACATCGGCATGGGGCATCGACGAGAGGGCTATGCTCTCATCTGCTGTATGAGGAAGTACATGGTGCCATATCTCATCGGTAATAAAAGGCATGACAGGATGCAAGGCTTGCAGGGTACCCTCAAGAACATACACAGCAAAACACACCGCATTTCGAGCATCATCTTTTGTCACATCCCCGGAAAGTTTCACCTTGAGCGCCTCAAGATACCAGTCGCAATAATCGCCCCAGAAAAAATCATGAATCAGTTTCACAATTTCATTCACCCTGAACTGGCTGAAACCATGATGATAGCGTTCAAGCATACCATGATAGCTGGCAAGAAGCCACTGCTCAGCCAGATCCAGTGTTGGAAACGATGGCTTAAACGTTCTGTAGAATGCTGAAAACTCCTCCTGATCGCCGAAATACTTCTCGCGCTGCATGAAGACAAGGCGTGTAGCATTCCAGATTTTTGTGGCAAAATTCCGGCCCAGCTCACATTTTTCCTCTCCAAAAAGCACATCCTGACCAAAAGGTGCAATATAGATGATGGTGAAACGGAGTGCATCGGTACCATAAGTATCAATCACCTTGAGTGGATCAGGTGAATTACCCAATGATTTGGAGAGTTTTCTCCCTTTCATATCGCGGATAATACTGGTAAAATAGACATCACGAAAAGGCACATCCCCTTTAAAATAGAGACCTGCCATAATCATTCTGGCAACCCAGAAAAAGATAATGTCTGGGCCTGTGACAAGGGTATTGGTTGGATAAAACGATTTGAGATCATCATTATCGCTCTGCTTGTCGGTCCAGCCAAGCGTTGTCAATGGCCAGAGCCATGAGGAAAACCAGGTGTCGAGCACATCTTCATCCTGCACCAGCTTTTCGGTACCAGCAAGATGACAGGCCTCCTGATAAGAAGCGGCAACCCATACGCGACCTTCTGTGTCATACCAGGCGGGAATACGATGCCCCCACCAGATCTGGCGCGAGATGCACCAATCCTGAATGTTTTCCATCCAGTGGCGATAGGTATTGATCCATTGCCGGGGATGAAAATGGATTTCACCATCATTAACAACCTTCAGTGCTGGATCGGCTAGAGGTTTCATTTTAACAAACCACTGCTCGGAGAGATAGGGCTCTACCACCACATCTGCCCGCTCGGAGTAGCCCACATTGTGCTCATACTCCTCAATGCGATCCAGATGACCAAGCTCTTCAAGATCCTTGAGAATTTTTGCCCGGGCATCAAATCGGTCCATACCGCCATAACCAAATTCGTCAGTCATTCGACCATCTTTGCCTATGACTGACAGTATTGGAAGATTGTGCCTTCGGGCAACCTGATAGTCATTGGGATCATGGGCAGGAGTAATTTTCAGCGCTCCGGTCCCAAACTCAATATCAACGTAATCATCAGCAATAACGGGAATATGGCGCCCTGCAACCGGAACAATGGCATACTGCCCAACCAGATGACAGAAACGAGGGTCTTCGGGGTTAACGGCAATGGCAACGTCGGCCAGAATGGTTTCAGGCCTTACGGTCGCAATGGTGATATATTCCCCGGGATGGCTGACCAGAGCATACTGTACATAGACCAGCTTGTCACGACGCGGCTTCATAATCACCTCTTCATCGGAGAGAGCAGTCTGCGACACCGGACACCAGTTGATAATACGGGCTCCCCGATAGATTAATCCGTCACGATAGAGCTCGACAAAGGAGTTGATGACCGCTTTTGAAGCGCTTTCGTCCATGGTAAAGAGGTTGCGACGCCAGTCGCAGGAGATACCAAGCTTCCGAAGCTGCTTGAGAATGAGGCCACCATACTCATCCCTCCACTGCCAGACATGATCAAGAAACTCCTTGCGCCCCAGATCGTGACGGGTAATCCCCTCTTTTTTCAGCTTTTTCTCCACCACGGTCTGCGTTGCAATACCGGCATGATCGGTACCGGGAAGCCACAACACCTCCTTGCCAGTCATACGGTTATAGCGTATAAAAATATCCTGCAGCGTATGGTTCAGCACATGACCGAGCGTCAGACTTCCGGTCACATTCGGTGGCGGCATAAGCACCGTATAGGGCTCTTTACCCTCTTTCAGGAGACGCGAACTCTCTGCATGAAAACTCCCGACCCCCTCCCAGTGCGCACTCTGCCACCGCTCTTCAACATCGTGATGGTTATAAGTTTTTTCCAGATTAAATGCTTCCCTATGATCGCTCATGATATGCTGGCTCAGGTTAGTCCTTTTTTTCAGGCGCTGGACGTTTCTCAAAAATAGCGTCGATAATGCCATAATCGAGCGCCTCCTGTGCGTTCATCCAGCGATCTCTTTCTGAATCTTCCCTCACCTGCGCCACATCTTTGCCGGTGTGTTTGGCAAGCAGTTCGTCAAGCAATGTCCGAATCTTCTCAATTTCCCGCGCCTGGATAACAATATCTGTCTCCTGTCCATGCGCACCACCGGATGGCTGATGAATCATGATTCGTGAATGGGGAAGCGAGGCTCTCTTGCCTTTTGCTCCGCTTGCCAGAAGAAATGCCCCCATGCTTGCCGCCATACCAACACAGACTGTGGAAACTTCCGGACGGATGTACTGCATGGTATCGTAGATACCAAGACCGGCAGAAACACTTCCGCCCGGAGAGTTGACATAGATATAAATGTCACGTTCAGGATCTTCAGATTCGAGAAAAATAAGCTGGGCCATAATCAGACCTGCGACATGTTCATCAATCCCGCTGCCGAGAAAGATGATGCGCTCACGCAACAACCTTGAAAAAATATCGAATGCCCTCTCCCCTCTTCCTGAAGTCTCGATGACCATGGGTACAAGAGAGTTGGTGATCCCCTGCTCTATTGCGCCAGAGTACATTTTTTTTGCATGGTGCTCAAAACCAAAATTAATATTTGCCATAATTGCTCTACTGTTTGTAATTGGTTAACGGCTTAAAAACATGGCGGCGGCAAAAGCGCCTTATCCAAAAAGCTGCATATCATCGATATGCCACCCTGCTGATACATTGACCTGCAAAATACGCAGTGACAACAATAAATCAAGTGTTCACGTTCCAATCTGCAAAAAAAAGAGAACTCTTTTCCCTTTTGTACAGAAGATGGAAAATGGAGCCATTTCCGCTATATTCAGCGAAGTCAGACAACCACCTCAACATCAATAAAACATGCAGGTACGCCTCATTGCAGTCACCGCTCCACTCATCCAGGTTGACAACCAGACGCTCACGCCAGAAGGGCTGATTGCCTACTGTGCAAGAGTATCAAGCCCCCACCAGGAAACACTTGATTATCAGAAGCTCCTCTCCTATTGCATTGAGCACAAACACTGGAGCATTTTTGAGATGGTTGATATGAGTGTTGAAATTATCACATCCCGTGCAATTTCCCCGCAGATTTTGCGCCATAAAAGCTTCCAGTTTCAGGAATTCTCACAACGCTATGCCAAGGCACAGGAGATCGAACGCTATCAGCCTCGCAGTCAGGACAGCAAAAACCGCCAGAACTCTCTTGACGATTTGGATGATGCCACAAAGCTGTGGTTTGCTGAAGCACAAGAGCGCATGGCCAGCACTGCACTTGATCAGTACAACCAGGCACTTGAAAAAGGGATTGCCAAAGAGTGCGCCCGTGTGTTATTGCCTCTTGCCACGCAGACGAAGCTCTACATGAAAGGTTCGGTCAGGAGCTGGATTCACTACCTTGAGGTACGAAGCGACAGCAGCACACAGCAAGAGCACCGCGAGATTGCGTTGGAGATCAAAAAGATATTTATCTCACAATTCCCTGTGACAGCAGCAGCGATGGGATGGATTTGAACTAAATTTTCAGCATACTGAGCAGACTGACCAGTTCACGCTTCAATTCACGCCGGGGAATAATACGGTCAAGAAAGCCGTGTTCAAGCAGAAATTCAGCTCGTTGAAATCCTTCGGGCAGATCTCTTTTAATGGTATCCCTGATCACCCTGGGGCCAGCAAAACCTATCAGTGCTTTCGGTTCGCTGATGTTGATGTCACCAAGCATTGCAAAGGAGGCTGTAATCCCCCCCATGGTTGGATCCGTCAAAAGAGAGATATAGGGAAGTTTCTTCTCGCTGAGCCGTGTAAGTCGGGCGGCTGTCTTGGCCATCTGCATGAGGCTGAAGGCACCCTCCATCATCCTTGCTCCCCCTGACTGGGAGATAACAAGCAACGGAGCATTCAGTTCAAGCGATTTATCAACCGCACGTGCGATTTTTTCACCGACAACAGAGCCCATGGAGCCCCCGATAAAACCAAAATCCATCGCCGAAACCACAAGATGAGCGCCAGCGCACTCTCCGTAAGCATTTCGGCAAGCCTCTGTTTTTCCCTTTTTTTCAAGGGTATCATGCACTCGGTCGAGGTATTTTTTAGTATCAGTAAAAAGAAGAGGGTCAGCAGCACGAAGCTCATCACCAAATTCTGTATACTTGTCTCCATCAAAAAGAATGGAAAAATATTTGTAGGGAGATATCCTGAAATGGTGAGCACATTGCGGGCAGGTAAAAAGATGATCTTCGAGCTGAATTTTGTGAAGCGCTGCTCCGCACTCTTCACATTTCCACCACAACCCTTCCGGCATGTCTCGTTTGTCAGTAGGACGTATTGAAGGTTTTACCCGTTTAAACCAACCCATTTTTACAATGAAGAGTAAAGGTTATACATTTAAGCTCAAGATATAAAGTCTGCCTGAGTTCTCAAAAACAGCCTCAATATAACCTTTATTGCTGGACAATGAACAAGGAGTATCGCCATTGTTGACCATCAGAAGTGCTTTTTTAACAGTTTCACTGCTTATCATATCGCTTCTTATGATACTTGCAGAAATTTCCGATGCCGTGGCCTCTCCGACCGTTATTGTCTATCCAGACACGCTAAAACTTCCCCAACGCCGCTTTGCACTGTGCCGCGCCATGAAACCGGCACGAAAAACCATCGGCCTGGCTCTTTCAGGTGGAGGCGCCAACAGCTTTGCACAAATTGGTATACTCAGGGCTTTTGAGGAGGAGGATATTCCTGTTGACTGTATCGCTGGCACAAGCATGGGAGCTATTATAGGGGGGCTCTACAGTAGTGGATACAGCCCGACTGAAATAGAAGAGATAGCACACACCATCCCTTGGGACTCTTTTCTTTCTCTCAACAACGATTACACCCGATCAAATATTTTTCTTGAGCAGCAGCGAATCAGGGATAGAGCGTCAATTGCCATCCGGTTTAAAAAATTAAAGCTGATTATCCCAAAATCGCTGAATTCCGCCCAATTGATCACAGGACGCCTTGATCTTCTGGCCTTGAACGCCCTTTACCACACGTCAAACAATTTCTCATCCCTGCCGATTAACTTCAGAGCTGTTGCCACCGATCTTGTTTCAGGAATGCGTATAACGCTGAGTTCCGGATCGCTGTCTGAAGCAATCCGGGCCAGCAGCACCATCCCTATCCTCTATGAACCAATCGTACAAAACAACTACCATCTGGTTGATGGAGGTCTCGTTGCAAACCTTCCGGTCGACGAACTTGAGACATTGAGCGCAGATTATAAAATAGCAATTGATACACACGGAAGTATGTACGCAACGGGCGAGGAGCTTGATCTTCCCTGGAAAGCGGCAGATCAAGCCATGACCATTCTTACCAAATTACAGTATCCTGTACAGCTTGCAAAAGCAGATATGGTCATCAGTCCTGATCTTAAAAACCATAAAGCCACCGATTTTTCAAATATTACGGAGCTTGTGGAGTCAGGATATGCGACAGGTAAAGCCCTGGCAAAAAAGATTAAACAGCAGATAAAACAAAAACATACTCAAGGCAGATTCATTGGTAACTGGAAAAAAAGCGCTTTTTTTCGTCATGAAGATCCGATCCTTGGAGAGAGGATTACATCCATCCTCATACAGGGAATTGATGTGAAGAAAACTCTTCAGGAGTTGCTGGAAACAGATCTCTTTACCAAAGTCTATGCAGTGCTTGATAAAAAACATCACACGGTTGTTTTTCATCTTGAACCACTTCCGGCACTACATCATGTAACGATTTTTGGGGGCCCACCAGATCTCCCCGCACCAGAAAAGATCGAAAGCTGTTTTAAAGATGTCATTGGAAAACTCTATAAGAACAGTGAGGGCACAAAATGCCTCGAGTCACTGATAAAAGAATACCGAAAAAAAGGGTATAGCCTTGTCACCATTACTGATACCGAGATCAGTAATGGCGTGCTCCAGGTAACACTCTCCTCTGGAAAACCACAAAGTATCGAGATTCACAGAGACAAAAATCTTACCAAAATCACCCCAATAACTCGTGAAATAAAAATTGACTCAACTCGTGCGTTCACTCTTATAAAAGCAGAAGAGTCGGTAGATAATCTTTATGAAACCGGGGTGTTCAACAGGGTATCACTCGCTGCAGAAAATCCCTCAGCTTCAAAACCGGGCGATCAACTACTCAGATTTTCGTTTGAAGAGAAGCCCTCATCAGTGCTTCGTTTTGGATTACGATATGATGAAACGAATGATGCCCAACTGCTGATCGATATCAGAGACGAAAATTTGGGCGGAAATACCAGCTCTATCGGGGGGTGGCTTAAAACAGGACGCAACGGCTCTCTTGCAAACATGGAGTTTTCCATGCCACGCATTGGAACCTCTCATTTCACAATGTCCTCCCGACTCTTTTATGACCAGCACGTTTTTGAACATCTTGAAACAACAGAGAAGATAAGCAATTACGGCATCCAGAAATATGGCCTTACCCATGCGTTTGGTGCAAGAATCCGAAAAAATGGACAATTCATTGCTGATATGACGCTCCAAAACGCACAATCATATACCGCAGGCAACACAATGGGTGAACTGAACAAGGCCAACAGTACGATGCTCTCTCTGGGTACACAATTAACCATGGATTCAAGGAACAACGCTCTGATACCAACATCAGGGAGTTATACAAATCTCAGATATTCTATCACAACTGCTCTGCTTGACAATCATGAGCTTTTTTGGCAAGTCTCAGGAAACCATGAAGAAAATATCCGGCTCACGAGCAGAATGACTTTTCAACTTTCCGGACTTTTCGGTGTGAGCAGCAACAATATGCTTTTGTCGGAAAAATTTTTTCTTGGAGGAGCTGGAACGACGTACAGTCAGAGATTCGTGGGACTCAAAGAGAATGCCCTCCAGTCAAATAATATGGCAGCAGCAGGCATCCAGCTCGGCTATAAACCATCGTTCGAAATTCTTTTCCCGACATCGTTATTCCTGCACTACAATATCGGAAATGTATGGGATACTCTGGATGACATCTCTGCGGCATCACCTCTTCAGGGTATAGGAACAAGCATGATATGGGAAACGCCAATAGGTCCGGCAAGAATAGCAATCTCCAAAATACTCCCCTCCAGGGAAAATGGTCAAAGAACAGGCTCCGTATCACCACGATTTTCAGAAACAATCTTATATTTCAGCGTAGGTCATCCCTTTTAACCAAAACAGAGAAGGATTACAATAATGAAGAAAAGTCTGATCGCCCTTTGCATTGTTTCATTATCAACAACTTGCATTTCTGCAACACTCTCTTTTGCTGCGGACAAAGTCACCGAAGCAAAGCAATCGGTAACAACAGAGGTAAAAAGCGAAATAAAATCGGCCAGAGTAAAAGCTTTAAGCAGAAAAAAGCGACTGGCAGACTTAAAAGCTGCCGCGATTCTGGAGGCAGCAAAAAACCGTGAAGAGTTAAAGAAAAAAGAGGCTGAAACTTTGCTGCAAGCTGAAAGCAGAGCCAACGAAGAGCACCAGAAAATAAACGCTGAGGCATTAAAAGAGGCCGAGAAAAAAGCTGAAGAGATCAAACAAAAAGAGAGCGAAGAGTCAAGAAAAGCTGAAGAGATGAAGAAAAAAGAGGCTGAAGAGTTAATAAAGGCAAAGAACAAAATAGACTCTAGTATCAGAAAACGATAAACTGCGTTCCAAAAGTCAGGTAACTCGTTATTGATCAGCAGCATATACAAGGCCCCGAAAATTCGGGGCTTTGTGAATGAAACAGGCTGCTTGAGGGCAAAATGAGGAAATCTTTGGATAAAAAACATGATAACATTGGCATTTGTTCGGCTCTAATGCTTAAATGGACAGAACTTTTTTATTTTTTCACCCTGCTCTACGAAACAACTGATCCAGTAAAAATATTTATGGCCGACAAACAGAACAAGGTAAACCCCCAGCCTAAACCTCATATACTTGTTTGTAATGATGACGGCATTGAAGGAGAGGGAATACACGCCCTGGCGGCTGCGATGAAAAAAATCGGACACGTCACGGTCGTGGCACCTGCCGAACCCCATAGCGGTATGAGCCATGCCATGACTCTCGGCACACCATTGCGTATCAAGAAATTTTTAAAAAACGGCCATTTTTTTGGGTACACGGTATCAGGCACACCGGTTGACTGTATCAAAGTGGCACTGAGCCACATCCTCCCATCAAAACCTGATCTTATCGTTTCCGGCATCAACTATGGCAGCAACACTGCCATCAATACCATCTATTCAGGAACTGTAGCCGCTGCACTCGAAGGCGCAGTCCAGGGCATTAACTCTCTTGCATTTTCGTTGACCACCTACGAAAATGCGGACTTTACCTACGCTGCAAAATTTGCACGCAAACTGGCAAAAAAGGTGCTAGCTGAAGGACTGCCCCGAGACACAATACTCTCTTCGAACATTCCGAACAGAGAGGAATCTGAGATTGCCGGCATCGTCATCACCGAACAGGGACGCTCACGGTGGGAGGAGGACACGATTGAACGACATGATATGTTTGGAAACCCCTACTACTGGCTGAGCGGTACTCTCTGCCTGCTTGATAACACATTGCGACAGGATGAATTTGCGGTCCGCCACAACTATGTGACCGTGACACCAATTTCATGCGATATGACCAACCACAGCGTCATCAGCACACTGGAAACATGGAAACTGAACAAATAAACGCGTGAACACCTTTTTACTTGACTATAAACAGATCTTGACACCCAAAAAAGGATTTTCCAAAATTTTTCGTGACTATACGTCAGAAAATCCTGAGCGTGAAGCATTGATGAATGGCAGTTTTCACCTCGATTATCAAAGAGAGGCTGATTACTACCGACAACTTGGACTGCTCAGTTCGAGAGCCTATGATCGAGAGACTCTTGTGCGGCTGCTTTCGCGTCAAAACAGTCGGTGGGGAGGGACAACACGACAGCTCAAGGAGATTGAAAAACTTCGCTCGCCACGATGTATGGCCATTGTTACCGGCCAACAACTCGGCCTCTTTACAGGACCACTCTACACCATATACAAAGCGTTAACCGCCATTATTTTTGCTGAGCGCCAGAAAGCGCTCTTCCCCGAATATGATTTTGTCCCTGTTTTCTGGCTTGAAGGTGAAGATCACGATTTTGAAGAGTCAGCACAAACAGCCATTTTTTCTGAAAATCAGGTCGTTCGCTTCACACAGGAACCTTACCGTCGCATGCCGGATCAGATGGTGGCAAACTCATGCTTCAGCGAAGAGATCAAGCAAACCGTTGCGGAGTTTCTCCGATTACTACCCGAGTCTGCATACAAACAGAATGTCACCAATATTTTGACAGAATGCTATTACCCCGGAAGCACGTTTGAAATAAGCTTTGCTAACACCATGATGCGGCTCTTCAGTGAGCAACCGCTGATTCTACTCTCAAGCCAGGATCCGGAATTTAAAAAGCTTGCCGCAAAGATTTTTTTTCAGGAACTCTCATCTGCACCGACATCATCCTATAATGTGATTGCACAAAGCACAAGGCTGGAAAATCTTGGCTACTCAGCACAGACCAAGCCGCGTGCAGTCAATCTCTATTACATCAACCAGCATGGGCAACGGCAAAAAATAGAGCAACCTTCAGAGGATACCTTCATCATTGTACCCGACAAACAGCGCTATTCGCGCCATCAGATACTGGAGTTATGTCAGGACCATCCGGAGCGATTCAGCCCTAATGTCGTACTCAGACCTCTTGTACAGGATCATGTTTTGCCCACCTTCGCCTGTATTGCTGGCCCGGGAGAGATCAGCTATCTTGCACAATACCGAACAAACTACGAACTGTTCGGGCTTACGATGCCCTTTGTCATTCCAAGGGGGAGCTTTACCCTGGTAGAACCAAAAATAAGCCGAATCATGGATAAATTGCTCCAGGTAACCGGTAAACCAGGATTTTCGCGCAAGCAAATATACAACGCACTATTCGGAGATCTTCAACAACTGAAAAAAAATGCTGTTGGAATCTCGGAAAACCCTCAAATGGATACTCTGTTTGCAGCAACAAAAGAGGAGATCAGGCGCGCTTTTGATGCACTCGCGCCAATGCTTGCAAAAATTGACCCAACTCTTCAACCTCTTCTTGCCGCATCAACTGTTCAGTCAGAAAAAATTATCGAAAGCATTGAACAAAAAGCATGGAAAGCGAGCAGACGAAAACATGACGAACTCCTTGAACAGATAATCAAAGCTGAAACAGCTCTCTTTCCGGAAGGAGTGCCCCAGGAACGGCTCATCAATATTTTTTACTACTTGAATAAATACGGCATGGAGCTGATCGATACCCTCAAAAACCTCCTGAACGGACACTCCACCGAGGCACATATCATTGTTGAACTTTAGTACAGATCATATCCGATCGTTCCGCATCCTCTTTCTGCATCAGACGACAGCAGTTGCAGACAATGCTGTAAAGCTCGTCCACAGAGGCGTCCTGACATATTTTGTCAACAGCGGCCTCAATCCCCGTGCGGTACAAGCTACTTCTTGAGGATTGCATACCCCGTTTTTTATGAATATACTGCGAAACAGCCGCAGGTGTAACCCCGAGTTTTTTTGCAGCCTGTGATTGAGTCATACCGGTTTTTACAAGCTCGAGAGCAAGATCAGCCCTGATTTGTGGAAGATATTGCCATACGGCTTTTTCACAAGGAAATATCACGAAAACATCTTTTATACACGTTAACAAAAAAGTATAACCCTTCGGGGTGGGTCCGGAATACAAATGACAGATTCAAAAAAATCCTTTGCGAGTTGGACAGTTATCCTTTTGATTTTTCTACAGTTTGTGCCACTTAACCGCATCAATCCTCCAGCAAGTACGGACACTCAGTTACCTGAGAGTATAAAAAGCTCGCTCAAAAAAGCCTGTTATGACTGTCACTCATACGAAACACAATGGAGACGAATTGCCTACATTGCCCCTCCATCATGGATAATAGCACGAACCGTCTCTTTGGGCCGGACAGCCCTGAATTTTTCAACATCAGGCGACTCTAAAAAAATAACCTCAGGATTACTGAACAAGAGACTACGGAGTGTCGTGTCGAAGGGAGTTGCCCATCAGCCACTATACTACTTTATGACACCTCAAAAACAACTCACGCTCACTGAAATCAGAGCGCTTCAGCAATGGCTTCAATGAGAGGTGAATCACAGCTCTACCGTAGTAGAAATTCAGGGAACAGCCATCAGGAAACAATCTGTGGATGACGACAATAACTCTTACTTTTTATAACTCAAGAAAATTCCTGATAATTTTTTTACCCTCAGTAGTCATGATAGATTCTGGATGAAACTGAAGACCATAAAGCTTGAGAAGTTCAGAATCCATCCCCATAATGACCCCATCCTCAGTCCACGCCCGAATACAAAGCTGTTCGGGAAGCGATCCTCTCTCAACGACAAGTGAATGATAGCGCGTAGCAACAAAAGGATTGTCTATTCCCTTGAAAATACCACACTCATCGTGGAACACCGTTGATGTCTTTCCGTGCATGATACTGGCAGCTCTTACCACCATACCACCAAGAGCCACACCAATCGACTGATGTCCAAGACAGACACCAAGCAGCGGAATCTTCCCTTTTACAGCCCGAATCAATGAGACTGAGACACCAGCATCATCCGGAGTGCCTGGCCCTGGTGAAATAACAATTTTTGCCGGACTTTTTGCAACAATGTCATTAACCGACAGTTCATCATTACGGTAAACCTCAACATCCTCGCCTGACTCACCGATATACTGTACCAGGTTATAGGTAAATGAGTCATAATTATCAACAACCAAAATCATGCAACCACCCTGCTTAATAAATATTATACAAACAACTGGAAAGTCTCCTCTCTTCCGGCAACAAATCGAAACATGGACTCATAATTGCTGCTCATCGTCACCTTGCGACGCTCCATCACCTTTTTAGCCGTTGCAACGGCTTTTTCAACATCATAGCGCTCAAAACCCTCACTACCACCCCAGGCAAATGAAGAAACCTCTTTTGGAGGGAATCCACCACCAAAAATATTTGCCCCTGTTCCGACGACAGTGCCAGTATTGAACATTGAATTAATAGAACTTTTACTGTGATCACCCATCAAAAGACCGAGAAACTGCAATCCTGTTTTATAGAACTGACCATTGATACGCAGTGTTATCGAGCTATAGTTATTTTTGAGATCGCTCGTATTGGTGCCAGCTCCAAGGTTACACCAGGAAGAGAGATAAGAGTGACCGAGAAAACCGTCATGCTGTTTGTTGGCAAAGGGCTCAATGAGCGAGTCTTCAACTTCACCACCAACTTTTGAAGCCATACCAACGGCAACATTGCTGAATATTTTTGAACCAATTTTCACCCTGGACCATGGGGCAAGAAAAACATTCTGCATCAGTACTGCCTGTGGTTCGACAATAGCGCCGGAACCTACAGCCACAAATCCCTCATCGGCATCAAGAACGGCACCAGCACGAATAACCGCACCAGGGCCGACATACACGTTGGAGGGATTAACAATGGCAGCGGAGGGATGCACATCGCCATCAATATGGCCAAGTTCAAGCGTTTCAGCGTCACGCAAAAGTTCATCGGCATGAAAAGCGATAACGTCCCAGAGATTGTCAATCACCCGAAATCCCGTCACGGTTTCGGTAACAAGCTTTTCGGCAAGGGTTGATGTATCAAAAAGATCCGGCATAAAATCACCACCATCATGAGTATACAGTAGTGAACTGTCAACGCGTGCAAAGAGCAGATTCTGCCCCTGCATGTACGCCTTTCCTGGTTCAAAAGCACCTTCCAGAATCACTCTTGCTGCCGCCTCATCACAGACAATACGACCATTGAGAAGTAAAACGTCTCTCTCCTCAATCCTGTTGATCAGACATTCTGGATGCTGCTCAGCATAAAAAGAGGCAAGGTATCTCCGAAGATGGTACGTGAGCTTGCCCCCTCCTCTCATCAACAACTCAAACTTTTCCCGAAGAGAACGAAAACCTGTATAAAGGCCATAAACAGGTTTAAGATTCACAAGCGGTCTCAACTCCCGAACCCTGATATCTTCAAAAACAAGAATCTGCATAAGAAAAACACCCTGTAAGTTATACTCTTATCAATTTTTCACGCCAAAACCAAGGTATAGTACCAACCGGCAATATAAAAAAACCGAAGCAAATGACCGGAGATAGTTCGTGAGTTATTATCCAACAATCACATTTCATCAGGATATCCCGACCTTCACACAAAAAATCTTATAAACAAAAAAAGTAAAAATTTAAAAAACACCATAATCGTTTATTTTAATAAAAGTAATTGCTGATTATATTTAGGCGCAATACTTCTGTAACAGGTGATCATAAGTCGAAAAAAAAGTATCACAAAACCTTACCAGACAATAAAAATGGCATCTGCAAAACTCAATGCACTTGAGGTGACGGAAAAAAATCACTGGAGCAACCACCACCCGTCGGCAGGATATACCAAGTGGATGAGTGTCATTGACCAAAATATTGTTCACACATGGATAGAAGCAAAGGCTGAGGTGGTGCTTGACTTTATGGATGTGGAACTCTTGCAGGTGGTACTCACTGAATCCGCACTTGAGAATCAGCAGTTTCATATTCTCTTCGATCTGCATCATGTCCTGAATATTACCTTTAAGTATAAACAAGCGATAACTGATCTTTTTTTCAACTGGAGTCCAATTCTTGGAGTTATTGGTTTTTACAATATTTCTGAGTCAATGCGTATAACAGTTGAAACATTTGCAGCCGTAGCACCTCAAAAAATATCTGTTATACTCTCTGAGAGCTATGAGGGTGCCGTTGGCTATATCATAGCATATAAAGAGAGTAACAACACGACTGATGACATTATCCAGGAACACATTGAAGAGACCACATTAACCACACAATTTTTACAGGCAATTGCACGAATATCCTGGCTCAATATGCTTGATGAGCCGATAACAACTCCTCCACCCGCGCACAAGTATTATCCCTTTTTCAAGGCAATGGACTCTTTGCGCATTGACCTCATTACAAAAGAGAGAGAAAAAGAGCGAGAACTCCAATTGCTTCAGCAAAGTTTTGAGCATCGCATTACCCAAATGGTGATCAAAATGAATGCTCAGGCAGAGGCAAACAAAAAATTTGCCCGAGATACTGAAAAAGAGATGGCCTTACTAAAAAAACGAGTTGATGCTCAGGAGGGTGAACTGACAAGACGATCAACCACACATCGCGAAAATACAAAGGGATTACAAGAGTTGCTTGACCAGATTTATTCTCTGGAAATTTCACCACTGATAAAAAAAAATATGACCGATTGCTGCTCGCGGCTCATTGAGAATGACTCTATCGAAAAAAAGCTCAGCATGGAGTTAACTGAATCAGATTCACTTTTTATATCTCTGCTGCAAAAGAAGTTTCCCCAGCTCAACAAACGAGAACTGAGAATATGTCTGCTGGTCAAGTTAAACTTTGACACGGCTGATATTGCTCACTCCATCGGTCTATCAACAAGAGGCATTGAAACTATTCGTTACAGACTACATAAAAAATTAGGATTGGGAAAACACCAGTCAATTAAAACATACCTCACAGAACTTGCTATGACGTAATACCTTTAACTACTGTAAGTCCTTTTGGAACAACCGATATTGCTATCCTCCCACAAACATTTTCAACCACCTCACCATCAATATGCATAACATCAGGCTCTTCGAGAATCACCTCAACAGTTTTCGCCTTGCAATACAATACCCGTGGATCATCAATATGCGTTCCACGAATATATTTCAGAATAAAACTGAACACTGAATACGTCGGGATAGATTTAAGAATACAGACATCAAGTAACCCGTCGGATAAATCTGCAGATGGAGCAATTCTAAACTTTCCCCCCTCAACCTTTCCGTTCATCACTGACAAAGCAAAAACAGCTTCATTCAGCATCAAAAGAGAGTTTTCCAAGCCAAGAGTAATACGGATTTTTATCGGCTTATATCGACAAAGAACCTTTAAAAGAGCATACACATAAGCAAGCTCTCCCTTGAACCACCGTGTTTGCTTGACAGCTTTTGCGATTCTGCCAGTAAAACCAATGCCCAAAGAATTGACAAAATACTGGTGGTTGCCGTTGCCATAGAAGACACGGCCAAGGTCAACAGGGAGACTTTCACCTGTAAAAAAATGTGCAATACCACATAATTCGTGATAACAGGGATTCAAGGTTTTAATAAAATCATTTGCAGATCCCATTGGCAGAATACCAACAGGAATTCCTTTACCTGCAACAGCATTGGCAATTTCATGCACTGTACCGTCTCCACCGCAAGCAATAATGCCACTATACTCATCAGCCCCAGAACAAGCAAGAGCGGCAGCATGACCAGCACAGGTTGTACGTATCATCACAGAATCTGAGCGTCCAACCAAAAGCTCCTGGAGCCACCGCTCCTTGCGCGCTGCACGCCCCTTGTCGGCAGCAGGATTAAAAATAAAAAGGTTACGAGCAGAGTTATTCATCTTTCCTCTAAAATAATTGACGATCTATCACCACCATTTTTGCCAACAACCTACTGGAAAAAAGAGCATCTCTGCCTGAAGCGAAGATGTCTATCAGCTTCTGCAAGGAAGATTAAAAAAACGTAAAATAATCCTGATTGATACTCTAAACAATTTGGACAACAAAAAGAAATTTGTGTCAATACCGAACACTCTTTTGAAAAACCTGGTACAGGAAATTATCATACTGACGTATAACAAAAAGAAAGGACGTGATTAAAAAGAGAACTACGAATTTATTTTGCATTTCTCTAAAAAAAAACAAATATTACTTTCGCGAACACGTCAAAACAAATTGAAAGAAAGACTGTAGTAATGACACGTTAAGAGCGTATTCTTGGCGTTATTTTTTATAACCAGTCTTGGGAAGTGCGTCATCAACGGATCAGAAATTGAGGTGAACTGGGAGGATCCCTCAAAAAGTGTATTTCCTCGGAGCTGTTGAGGGGAGATGCTTGGCTTGGAGTACTTAACAGCATGAAGCTATATCTATAAAACGCATAAACTGAATAACAATACGATGAACACACACACGGAAGTGGGTAAGAAGTCCTCTGCTGAATATGAAAACGAGATAGGGGAACTTAAAATCAGAATAGCAAATCAGGATCTTGAGCTGACAAGAGTTTCAACCGCAATTGCAGAAAAAACCTCTTCACTGCGGAACCTTCTCGACCAGATACATGCACTTGAAATTGACAGTAACGTCAAAAGAGCAATGACCGATTCATGTTTGAGTCTGATTGAAACAGAGACCATCGAGAAACGACTGAACATGGAGTTGACAGAATCCGATTCCGTCTTTTTATCGAAGCTCCAGAAAAAACATGCAAACCTGAATCAGCGAGAGCTCAGAATCAGCCTTCTCGTCAAACTCAACTATGACACCAGAGAGATAGGACGCTCTGTCGGTATATCAACAAGGGGGATGGAAAGTATCCGCTACAGGATGCACAAAAAACTTGGTCTTGGCAAGCACCAGTCTATCAAAACATATCTTTCAGAACTTGCTATAGCTTGAGAGTCAACAAGGGAAGAATCTCTCAGAAAAGCCTCTGGTTTCAGCTTAAACCAGAGGCTTTTTCAATATGAATAATCTCCTCTTCTGCACCTTTATTAAACGGAAAAACTTTTGATATTGACAAACTCACAGATGCCATACCGAGAGAGTTCACGTCCATACCCTGACTCTTTCACTCCGCCAAATGGCAACCTTGGATCTGATTTAACCGAACTGTTCAAGAAACAGTTACCCACCTCAAGTTGATCCGCAACAAGCATCGCCCTGTCAATATTGCGTGAGAAAACCGCAGACCCGAGGCCATAGGGGGTATCGTTGGCTATACGTATAGCCTCCGCCTCATCAGTTGCTTCAATAATAACGGCAACTGGGCCGAATGTCTCTTCATCGTACGCTGGCATACCCTTCTGCACCCCCGTGAGAAGTGTTGGTGGATAGAAAAATCCTTTTCCGTCATGAATTTTTCCACCGCAAAGCAACCGAGCCCCCTGAGCAACGGTAGAAGCAACCTGGCGGTGGAGTTGATCGCGAAGATCGCGGCGCGCCATCGGGCCAATATCAACCGTTGGATCAAACGGGTCTCCCATCACCGAAGCCTGGATTCTCCGCAGAAGCAGGCGTTCAAACTCCTTGATGACTGACGATTGCAGAATAAAGCGTTTTGCCGAAATACAACTCTGGCCACCGTTGAGCAGACGCGCCGCCGCACAAATGTCAACAGCCTTGGGAATATCGGCATCAGCAAGCACAAGGTAGGGGTCACTGCCTCCAAGCTCAAGCACGCTTCTTTTGATGGCTCTCCCGGCTTTTGCTGCAACTGCACGGCCAGCGGCAGTACTTCCCGTCACCGAAACACCCTGGATGGCGGGGTGATCGATCATGAAGCCAGTCAATCGGTCAACATCTTCGATATCGATATGAACTGCTCTGTAAAGGTGTTCAGGAAAACCTGCTTCACGGAAAAGCTCCTCAATAGCAATAGCTGAACCGGTAACACTCGGAGCATGCTTGACGATAATGCCATTACCAGCCATGATTGCCGGAGCGGCAAATCGAAACACCTGCCAGAAGGGAAAATTCCACGGCATGATGCCAAGCACAAGACCGATGGGTTCAAAGGTAACCAGGCCTCGAACACTGCCATCCAGCAGACTCTCCTCCTGCATTAAAAACTCTTCCGCATGATCGGCATAATAATCGCAAACCCAGGCTGACTTGACAACTTCAGCAACAGCCTGCGCCAGTGGCTTGCCCATCTCAAGCGTTATCAGCGCTGCATGACGCTCTTTCTGTTGGCGCATAAGTTCAGCCAAGCCTCTCATCAGCATGCTACGATCCTCTAATGAGACCTTTTTCCATGAGAGAGCATCTCTGCGGGATGCCTGCAGGATCTCTTCAATCTCGCCGGGTGTCATGGCCTGATACTCGGCAATGAGCTCTTCAGTCGCAGGATTAACGGTTATAATCATTGGTCGCAATAGTTCATGATGAAAAAAATTAATCGATGCTTTCATAGATAGCAAGATAACTCTCGAAACGGTCGGGATCAAGACGACCATCCTCCACCGCTCTCATAATCCCGCACCCGGGCTCGACGGTATGAGAGCATGAAGAGTAACTGCACTTCTGCATCAATGAGAGAAACTCCCTGAAATAGAAGCGCAGATTGTCGCGGGTAATCCCTGAAAGATTGAACTCCCTGATCCCCGGGGTATCGATAATATATCCACCCTTTGGGAGTGCAAGCATAACAGAGTTTGTGGTCGTATGGAGCCCTTTTCCTGTCTTCATATTGGTTTCACCGGTACGCAGCCGATCTTGTTGACCGGAGAGCAGATTGATCAAGGTTGACTTGCCCACACCAGAATGGCCACTGAACGCTGAAAGTTTTCCGGCCAGCGTCTTTCGAAGGAGACCCATACCACGCTTCTCTTCAGCGCTGGTATAGAAAACTCTGTAACCAAGCGCCTTATAGGGCTTCATCAACTTACGGGTCTCCGTTGAATCCTCAAGATCCATCTTGTTAACCACAATCACAATCTCCATCTCCACTGATTCTGCAAAAACGAGATAACGATCAATCAGTCGGGTACTGAGAGGAGGATCAAAAGCGGAAACAACAACGACCAACTGATCAATATTGGCGGCTATCACCTGCACCTTCTCCTTGCTCCGATTCCGACGAACATCCCTTTTTCTGGTCAGCGCACTTTGGCGAGGCAGCACGAGTGTAATCGCCGCTTCATGCAACGCCGTGCCGGTTTCAATCACTTTCAGCTCAACCCGGTCTCCGACAGCGACAAGCGTCGAATCACCATTCTCAGTTTTCGTTCCGGGAAAAGTGCGGCACCGATACTCGTGGCCATTTTCGGAGATAACAACATAGGATGCTCCGGATACCTCCATGACCATCCCCGCAGGCACTCCTTCATGATCTCTGTTCATATACTTTTGCAATAAGTTCATTGCTTCGTGTAGAGGAAGCGCTCAAGACTTCGCTTGTCTTCTAAATTCACTCCTGGCTATCCAATATCAGCGAGAGAAAAACGATCGTGATACTGATGCAAATAACTCTCCCGGATCATTGCATGTTCCGGAGCCCGCAACTGCCCATCCTGATCAACAAGAGCAAATGCCGCAGACCTTGCTGACTGCATGATAGCATAATCGGTGTTCAGATCGGCAATTTTCAAGCCACTCATGGTACCAGACTGCTCCTTTCCAAGAATATTGCCCGCCCCTCTTATTTTCGCATCAATTTCAGAGATGACAAACCCGTCATTGGTTGACTCCATTGCCCCAAGCCTTTCACGGGCATCCGCCGTCATTTTTGCATACAGCAGAATACAGGTTGATGGATGCTCTCCCCGACCAACCCGCCCCCTGAGCTGATGCAACTGGGCAAGACCAAACCGCTCAGCATGCTCAATAACCATAACGGTGGCATTTGGAACATCAACCCCGACTTCAATCACGGTAGTGCCAACCAGCAGATCAATCTCTCCTCCCCTGAACAACTCCATCACCGCCTCCTTCTCATCCGGGTTCATCTGCCCGTGAATCAATCCAAGCCGAAGATCGGGAAAGCGGGTAGCAGAGAGTTCATCATAACTTTCAACGGCCGCTTTCAGATCAATCTTCTCAGACTCCTCGACAAGAGGATAGACAATATAACCCTGTCTTCCTTCCGCAATTTGTGAGCGAATCAGATCATAGACCTTCATCTTCTCCTGTTCAGGCCACAAAAAAGTCTTGATCACTCTTCGCCCCACGGGCTTGTCACGAATAACCGATACATCAAGATCACCGAAAACCCCCATGGCAAGTGTTCTGGGAATCGGGGTCGCCGTCATCAGCAGCACATGAGGGTTTGTCGATTTTTCCTGAAGCGCTTTACGCTGCAACACCCCGAAGCGGTGCTGTTCGTCAATGATAACCAGACCAAGATTGGCATAACTGACCCCATGCTCAATCATGGCATGGGTACCGATCACACAATGCAGCTCTCCCGAGCTGAGAGCATCAAGCACCACCTGACGTACCTTTTTCCCCTGCTTGCCCGTCAGAATGCCAACTTGCAGGCCAATCGGAGTAAAATAACGTTTCATCACCAGATAGTGCTGCACCGCAAGAATTTCTGTCGGAGCCATAAATGCCGACTGAAGCGCATTGTCGGCAGCAAGAGCCATGGCAAACATGGCAACAATGGTCTTCCCTGAACCGACATCTCCCTGCAGAAGACGGTTCATGGGACTGCCACTTCTGAGGTCACGATAGATTTCACGCACCGCATTTTTCTGACCGTCAGTCAACGTATAAGGCAGGCTGGCATAAAGCTTTTGAGTGACCTCACCGGAGTGAGTAATTTTCACCGCAGCCCTGTTGCGTCTGATCTCGCTGTGGCGCAGGGCAAACAGCAATTGAGCATAAAAAAGTTCGGTCCATTTCAGTCGGAAGCGCGCCCGCTCAAGTCTTTCGTGGGATGAGGGGAAATGAATCTCACGATATGCTTCGGCAAGGGAGAGTAACTCATTATCGGTAACCATGGAGAGCGTGAGATTTTCCCGCTGACCCGGAGCGCCCTGTTCAAATGCCCGGGCAAGAAGAGTGCGCATCTGCTTTGAGCCCAGACTCGCCTGCTTCATGGCCTCGCTGGTCGGATAGATGGGGATAATCTTTCCGGTATTATACAACTCGAAATCACTGCACTCACCCTCACTCGCCTGAAGACGATCGGGGCTCAGACGATCGAAATCGGGGTGCTGCATCTGGGCATGACTCCCGAAATAGCTCACTTTTCCATAAACAGCCAGCGATTCACCCTGAAGAACACTGCGTGCAACATAGCGCCCCCCCCTGAACCAGGTAAGTTCAAGAATACCGGTTGAATCACCAAGCCACGCTTTAAAACGTGCCCTGCCATGAGTATCTCCATCAAACTGTGTCCTGATCACTGTCCCGACAACGGTTACCGTCTCTCCATCAACCAGGGAGCCAATACTTTTCATGGCGCACCTGTCAAGATATCGACGGGGATAGTAGTCAAACAGATCGTCCAGCGTCACAATACCCGCCTCTTTGAGAATTAATCCCTTTTTTGACCCCACCCCTTTCAGGTAAGTAACAGATGTTGAGCCAATCATATTATTGGTTGTAACTGGAATGAAATTCTTGTATATTTGCAACCTTTACAATTTTATTGCCGGTCATCTCATCTATTGTACGACAAAGTCAACAAAAGTCATGAAACAAGATATCCATCCAAAGTATAAGGAAGTCACCGTTAATTGCGCAAATTGCGGCAACTCCTTTGTTACCCGGTCAACAAGAACAACAATCAAAGTTGATATCTGCAACAACTGCCACCCGTTTTACACAGGAAAGCAGACACTGGTCGATACCGCAGGACGTGTCGAACGCTTCAACAAGCGTTTTGCAAAATCGACAGCCGCGCAGACAAAAGCCTGAAGTTAAGAGAGTTTGCGCTTTTTGCAGCAAACCAACACTAACCTATCGGAAGAGCTATGAGTGTCAAGGAGGTTTACCAGAAGACCGAGCCTAGGATGAAAAAAACTCTCGAAGCATTTCAGCATGAAATTGCTTCGATTCGCACAGGAAAAGCAACAACAGCGCTGCTTGACCGTGTCAAGGTAGAGGCTTATGGGCAGCAGATGCCGCTCAAGCAGGTCGGCAACATCAGCGTTCTTGATGTGCATACCCTGATTGTTCAGATCTGGGACAAGTCCATGGTTTCAGCAACGGAGAGAGCCATTCGCGATGCGAACCTTGGTCTGAACCCTGCCGCAGATGGCCAGAATATCAGGGTGAGCATCCCTCCACTTACCGAAGAGCGCCGCAAAGAGTTTGTCAAGCTTACCAAAAAGTTTGGAGAAGACTCAAAAGTCTCTCTGCGTAATCTTCGCCGTGATATGATTCAGGAGATTGAGAAACTTGAAAAAGCAAAAACCATCAGCGAAGACGAGAAAAACAAGGGTAAAAAGGAGGCCGATGAGATGCTCCATAAATTTGAAAAGCAGCTTACAGAGCTGATAGCCGCAAAAGAGAAAGAGATCATGGAGGTGTAGCGACTGCTTGCGGGTATTCATATTAAAGAAAAAAGCCGGAGTAAAACCCGGCTTTTTTTGTGTTGGCTCCTACCCTTTGAAATACTCCTTCATTGTGCTGTAAATATCTTTTTTCCCGAGCAATCCCCCAATCATGCCAAGCACTGTTGCGGCTCCAGCGGCAAAAAAAAGCGGGCGTGCAGAAATATTGTTGGTGTAATAGATCGCCGGAATGCCACGCTCTTTGGCAAAACTGTCAAGCGATGTGGTGCCAATGACAAGATCAGGCTTATAGTCAACCACCGCCTGCATATCCTCCTCAAGATATTTGCGATAGCGAATCTCTGTGCCAAGCATGGAGAGCACATTGTGGTCTTCCTCGCCAAGCCAATTACGAGCAATGGAGGTAGAGGCATAAGGCACCTCAAGCCCCGCTTCAAGAAGAAGGCGAACAACCGGCAGTTCATTGCCTTCATAACCTGCAACAATGACCTTGCCCTCAAGATGACTGAACCGGGCAAGCACGTCGCGACTCTTCTGCCCCTCCTCTTGGGCTACCGCCTGAACCGTTGCCGGGTCAAGCTCAAGAGCCTCTCCAATACGGCGTATCCACTGGGATGTCGCATTAGCGCCAATGGGATTTCCCTTGACTATTTTCACGCCATGCTCTTCAAACAGCGAGACAGAACGCTCATAAAAGGGGTGAAGCACCGCACAGGCCTCAACCTGACCGGCTTCCATATAATCTTCCAAAGATGTTCCCGGAAGCGTGATGACCGACTCTACACCAATTTTCTGAAGAATTGCTCCAATCGTCATAGCATCGACCGGAAAAATCTCTCCGAGAACCACCAGCGATTTGGCTCTTTTTTCTCCATCAAAACGGGCAAAACGCTTCAACAGCGTCGCCACAGCAACATCCTTCGCCTCAGGGTGCGTTCTGATCTGAAAGGCAGGCAGACGAACAAGCAGCACCTCAGCATTACCACTTTTCACCGGCAGCAACTCCTCGGCAATACCGGCAGTCTCAGCCACACAGGTGCTGACAACCGGAATAAAGCGCACAGCAGGGTCAGCCGCAATCTCTTCGATAGTGTGACGAACATCGTCAATCATGGTTCCGCCTGAAATCTGAACATTCATGAGTTCAGGAGAGACTATCGACTTGCGTGCCGCATAAAAGTGCGAAACAAAAGTGAGGCCATACAGACAACCCTGATCGGCTACCAGACAGACCTGAACACCGTCGATTCTCGTCAGCACTCTCAACCCGCCGAATGCCGGACACATCGACTGGGGGTGCAACCTGTTACAACCCTTTTTTTCCATAAACCACAATGCTTTGCTTTGCCTGTTGAATATAGGCACCACGAACAGAGTTGCGTGGCATTCCTTTGAGCTGCCCTTCCGCAGCTTCGCGGCTGGAAAATTTGCCGGTCATCACCCTGAAATATTTCATCCCGTCCATAGAGGCCGGCCATAGAAAGGCATTGATTCCTGCGGATCGGAATGGGGCAAGCTCCACAAACGCCCTCTTTTCCGACTCAAATGTTGCAAGAACAATCGCATAATCCCCTTTTTGAAGAACCAGAGAGTCTGCAACTGCTCTTGCTGCCGGAGTTCCTGCAGAAGTGATGACAGAAGCTATGCTGGATCGAGCTTGAGCTTGTGGTTGAACAATCGGGCTCTTAAGCTCTTTTGAGGGATGCGCTTTTGAAGAGAAAGATTTTCCATACCACAGGGCAAACAACAGGGCCAGAACAGTAATGACGATCAGTGGAACAACAGAGCCCAACGCTCTCTTTTCACTCACAGACTCGTGATGATGCGGCAGAACAACCTCTTTCAGCTCCTGATACTCACGATTCAACAGCTCTTCCAGTGCTCGTTCAGGGAAAAAGCTGTACGCACCCTCCTCAAGGGCAAATCTTCCCAGTCCATTCAGTACAATCTCTGTTTCCTGCTGTATCGCCGAAGAGAAAAGTGAGGAAAGAGTCCTGGCAAACTTTGCAGCTTCCCCCTGACTCATGGATAACCTCGAAACGGCAAGGGAGAGCGTCTCATCACCACTGGAGAGCGTACTCTCGAACCGTAACTTATTGATGGGAGGGGCAAATATCGTTGTCGCTCCTGCACTTTTTTTAGTTGCAGGAACATGGGCGACATACAATGAACCAAGCCCTTTGATAGAGAGCCTCCGAAAGGCAAGCAACTCCGCCACCATAGCCCCACAAAATCCGTTGAAAAGAGATGCCGCCTCCTGCCTCTCCATACCAAGCAGGTCAGCCAGCTCCTCTGTCAAATCACTCTTTATCATACGTTATCATACCTCTTTGCGCACAAGTCGCCCTTACCATTCAAAGAATAAAAACATCGAATATAACACATCCCGGTCGAAAACCGTACCTCTCTCAAATTGCTCGACCAGACAAGCTGCAATCTTATTCAGGGAATCAAAAGAGATTTTAAAAAATCTTTTACTTTATTGAGTGCAACTTGTTGCCTTTGATGACGACCCTCTTAAAATACAACACAATGAATCAGGAGATCCTTTCAGTCAGCGAACTGACCCAACAGATCAAAACCAGACTGGAAACTCTTTTTCCTCAAGTTAAAATCAAGGGAGAAATTTCAAACTGCAAACGGCACAGCTCGGGTCATATTTATCTGACACTCAAAGATGAGGGGGCCCAGATCCCCGCTGTGGTGTGGAAAACCACTGCAAGCCGCATTGCTGTTACCTTAAAAGACGGTATGAACGTGGTGGCTGAAGGGCGCCTTGAACTCTATCCACCCTCGGGACGCTATCAGCTTATCTGTACCTCACTCATTGAGGCTGGACAGGGTGCATTGCAACAGGCCTTTGCTGAACTGCTGCAAAAACTTGCAGGGGCAGGCTATTTCAGCCATGAAAGAAAAAGATCCATTCCCGCAATCCCGGAGACCATTGGCCTCATAACCTCTCCAACTGGGGCAGTAATTGAAGATATGAGTCACGTGCTCGAGCGGCGCTTTCCTGCCGCCAAAGTTCTGCTTTACCCGGTCAGGGTTCAGGGTACAGGCGCGGCTGGAGAGGTTGCGGCTGGCATCGCATTTTTTAACAACACGAAAAAAAAGCAGCATCAGCCAGAGGTGATTATTGTCGCCAGAGGGGGAGGCTCTCTGGAGGACTTGCAGCCATTCAACGGAGAGGTGGTGGCAAATGCCATCTATCACTCTCTCATTCCGGTGATCAGTGCCGTCGGTCACGAAACTGATCTGACTATTGCCGACATGGTTGCCGACATGAGAGCCGGAACTCCCTCTATTGCGGCAGAACTTGCCGTACCCGATACCCAAGAGCTGCTTCGAACTATTGACAACCTCCGTTCTCGTCAGGATCGGCTGCTCATGGCAAAACTTGAGGGAACAGAACGACATATCGATTCAATTTGCAGCAGTTACGCCTTCAACCGCCCACCCCTGCAAATGCAGCAGTTTCATGACCGACTTGACTCGCTGGTTGCCCTGATGTCGCGCACCATTGCGACAACATACCAGCAGAAACTGCAAAGCTACCTCTCGCACTGGCAACAGCTTGGACTGCTCGATTACCGGAAAACACTTGAACGAGGCTATGTTCTTGTGAAAAAAGAGGGGAAATTTATGACTGGCACCGCAGAACTCCACCCCTCTGACGAGGTAGAACTGCTCTTTCATGATGGTACGCTTCCCGCTATGATCAACCAGAAGATGCTGACCTGAGAAGAGTGCGCACCAGCTCAAGATCCTCTGGCGTATTGACTCCCGGATTGTCAATCAGCGTGGTAACACACTGGATCCGAAAACCATTCTCCAGCAGACGGAGCTGCTCAAGCGATTCGGCCTTTTCAAGCATGGATGGTGGCAGAGCCGCAAATTTCTGAAGCGCCTCAGCCCTGAAGGCATAAAGCCCGATATGACGATAGAAGGTTGTTGACGGCAGCTTATGACGCCTGAAAGGGATTGCGCTTCGTGAAAAGTAGAGCGCATACCCCCTTGCATCCATCACCACCTTCACCTGATGGGGATCGTCAATCTGGGCCCTGTCATCGGGATGAAGTGGCAAAACAAGGGTTGAGCAGTCGGGAGGGGTATCAGAAAAAAAAGGCTGAAGCGCCAGATCAATATTTTCGGGGCTGATCATGGGCTCATCGCCCTGAAGATTAACAAAGACATCACCATCAATCTTCCTCGCAGCTTCCGCAACACGTTCTGTGCCACAACTGGCATCAGGGGAGGTCATGACAACCTCTGCGCCATAAGCTTCAAGCACGCCTGCAATCTCGCGGCTATCAGTAGCTATGACAACTCTTTCGGCCAGACGCGATTTCAGCGCCTGCCGCCAGGTATGCACAAGAAGAGGCTCCCCTTCAAGATCAGCAAGCATTTTTCTTTCGAGACGACTCGAATCAAGCCTTGCCGGAATGAGAATAACAGAGTTAAGGGACATTCACAATTGTTCAAGAATGAGACGTGCAGCTTCGGCAGCAACCCCTTCTATCATCACCCCTTTGGTTCGGGAGCTTTTGCCGGAGACAACATGCACGTGCGAAGGCGAGAGCTTAAACAGCCTGGCAAACAGGGCACAACACTCCTCGTTTGCCGCATCATCAACCGGTGCCGCCTTCAGGGTCACCTTCACACCGCCATTATAATAGCCACAAACCATGGTTTTCGAGGAGCGGGGTTGTGCCCTGACCATAAAAACCACATTGCCATTTTTTTCGTGGAGATCCAGCACCACGCAACCTACCCGATCACTTTTGGAACCTTGAAAAAACGATCCTGCCGATCGGGAGCGTTGTGCAGCACCTCTGCTGATGACAACGGGGTATGCTCAACATCCTCGCGCAGCACATTGACCGGATCGTGAATGCTGCTGAGCGGCACCACACCCTCAGTATCAACCTCGTTGAGCTTGTCGATATAGTGCAGAATATTGTTCAGCTCGTCCGTCATGGTCAGCATCTCATCATCACTGAACTTTAGCTTGGCCAACTCTGCGATATAGGTGACATCCTTTGTAGTAACCGACATAGACAATAATCATTAAGAAGTTATAGCAAAAGAGCGCCATCAGTACGTTACAACATGCAGATGCCAGCCTTCTGTTCGTCAAGACGATTTTTTGGCCGTTTTTCCATCGGCACAAACGCCCTCTCATCTTCACCGAGATAGAGCTGACGGGGTCTGGCAATTTTCTGCTCAGAATCCTTGACCTGCTCAATCCACTGCGCAAGCCATCCGGGAATCCGGCCAATGGCAAACAGAACGGGAAACATATCCATGGGAAATCCCATCGCCTGATAGATCAGGCCCGAGTAAAAGTCCACATTGGGATAGAGCTTCCTCTCAACAAAATAGTCATCCTCAAGGGCAATTCTTTCAAGTTCGAGCGCGATATCAAGTAGCGGACTGCGGCCAGTCTCCTCAAAGACCTGGAACGCAATCTCCTTGATTATTTTGGCCCGTGGATCATAATTTTTATAGACCCTGTGGCCAAAGCCCATCAGGCGCCCTTCACCATCTTTCACCGATTTAATAAACTCCGGCACCTTGTCAACCGAGCCAATTTTCAGCAGCATGTGAATAACCGCCTCATTGGCACCACCATGAAGCGGGCCGTACAGCGCAGCACAACCGGCAGCGATGGCCGTGTAGGGATCAACACCTGAACTGCCCACGGCGCGCACAGCATTCGTTGAACAGTTCTGCTCATGATCGGCATGAAGAATCAAGAGCACATCAAGAGCACGCTCAAGCACCGGATTGGGCTTGTAGTGATGCTCGGTCATCTTGAACATCATGGATAAAAAATTACCCGTATAGCTCAGTTCATTATCAGGAAGAACATAGGGAAATCCAAGACTGTGTCGAAAACTCATGGCCGCCAGCGTTGGTATCTTGCCGATAAGGCGGCGCACCTGGAGCTTGCGCGACTCTTCATTTCGAATATCCTTGGCATCACGATAAAAGGTCGAAAGAGCCCCAACCGTGCCAACAAGAATCCCCATTGGATGAGCATCATACCGAAAGCCATCCATAAACTTGACAAGGTTGGCATGGGTCATGGTGTGATGACGAATATTATAGGTCCACACCGCCAGACGATCCTTGTCGGGCAACTCTCCCTTGATGAGCAGATAGGCGGTCTCAAGAAAGGTACTCTGTTCGGCAAGCTGCTCAATAGGATAGCCCCGATAGCGTAATATGCCTTTATCTCCGTCAATGTAGGTGATACGGCTTTTGCATGAGGCCGTATTTAAAAAACCAGGATCATAGCCCAACAACCCGAAATCATCATCAGAGAGCTTGATATGACGAAGATCCATGGTATTGATGGAACCATTTTCAATCGGAAATTCAGTGGTTTTTCCGGTACGGTTATCCGTAATGGTCAAAGAATTTCGTGAGTCTGTAACGGCCATATTGGGAAGTGTCTGGATTATGATAAATGCTGGAGAACCTTTGCCGCCTGGAAAAAAATATTTCATCCCTGCAAATTTATAAAAATCCAGCCAAATATGATGACTTAAAAGATGAAAGGGAGAAATGAAAAAACATTTTGGATATTAAAATTCGGCTGCATACATTTACAACTTCTTGAATGGAGCTGTAGCTCAGTTTGGTTAGAGCGCCTGCCTGTCACGCAGGAGGTCGCGGGTTCGAGCCCCGTCAGCTCCGCAGAATAAAAAGCCTTCCTTCGCCGGGAAGGCTTTTTTATTGGGCAGGGGTTTATGCGTCTGTGCACCGAAGTAACAAGAAGAAAGACGTTTGGGTGAACACTGCAAATGCCTGGTCAGCTTTTTTTGCGTTTATCACGAACATAGATGGCTTTTGACTGACCCTCTCCGATCTGGCGCTCCTCGAAATCAAAAAGCCTGGTCGCAGCCAGCAGCTCTCCAAGTCGTATATAGCCATAATTCCTCGGATCAAATTCAGGCGACTGTTTCGCAATATTGCTTCCAGTCGTCGCAAGATGTGCCCACCCTCCTTCGTCAGAAGAGGCCTCGACAGCATTCCTCAACAACCGCACCAGTCGGGTATCCTGCTTGAGTTCAGCCATGCTCTTTTTGGCAATCGGTTCATTTTCGTTGATTTTTGCACGAAGAACTTCGATAAAAATAAATTTATCGCAGGCGGAGACAAAGGGTGCCGGAGTCTTTTTCTCTCCAAAACCGTAAACAAAAAGCCCGGATTCCCTGATTCGTGAGGCCAGTTTCGTAAAATCACTGTCACTGGAAACAATGCAAAAGCCATGAAATTTCCCTGTATACAAAAGATCCATGGCATCAATAATCATGGCGCTGTCTGTGGCATTTTTCCCTTTAGTATAGCCAAACTGCTGGATAGGTTGAACAGAGTGTTCCAAAAGAACATCCTTCCAGCTTCGCAGAGCGGTCGATGTCCAGTCACCATAAATCCTTTTGACACTGGCGGTGCCATATTTTGCAACCTCTGCAAGAAGACCCTCAATAATCGTCGCCTGCGTATTATCAGCATCAATGAGTACAGCAAGACGCTCTGTTTTTTCAACTGCCATAATAGAGTTCAGTTATGTTTAGCCCTGATTCCCGACAGAGTGGCACACTCACTCCTGCACCTTGAAACCCTGCTCCTCAATAACCGCATGAAGAGCCGCCATAGTGATCGTCTCCGGGTCATAGTCAACTGTTACCAGACCATCACAAAAAGAGGCATCTGCCTGCTTCACCCCCTTCAGCTCCTCAAGCGCCTCTTTGACAAGCAATTGACAACCCCCACAGCTCATGCCGCTGACTTTGATGTTATTTTTCATGATTTATAATGATTATTGTAAATACACAAACACCTTGACCGTGCGCTCAGAGCCAAAGTTACACACACCAGTGACCATTCGGAAATATTTCTGTCAAAACAGCTAAAGGGAGACAATCAAGATTGGCAGATAATTCCGGGAGTGTTTATATTGGGAGCACTATGAATAACTTACTACGACATTCAAAAGCAGCTCTACTGCGGCTCTCCACTCTCGTTCTCCTCTCGTCGCTGACACTCTTTGCCGCGTGCAAGCCCGATGAGATCAACAGCCTTCAGCAGGAGGTCTGGAAAAATCCTCAGGATGCAACCTCCTACATGCGCCTTGGCGGGGCTTTCGCACGCCATCAACGTTATAGTGACGCATCCGACGCGTTTAAAAAGGCGCTTGCAATCAATCCCAAACTTGATGATGCCGTCCATGCCCTTGGCGCTGTAGCATTCAAAGAGAAAAAATATAGCGATGCCGCTCTTTTTTTTCAGCAGCATCTCGATCGATCACCAAAAGACTCTCTGCGACTCTACAACCTTGGCAATGCTTACATGCAACTGAAACAGTTCGACAAAGCATCAACACTCTACAACGAGGCCATTGACAACAGCGAATCGTTCATGGATGCTCACTACAATCTTGCGGTCTGCTATGCCAAGATCGGACACCAGAAAGAGGCGCTGGCAATTTATGAATGGCTTCTTCAGAAAAACAATTATCTTGCCTTTTCTCTGAAAAAACATATCAACAACGAGACCAGGTGATTAACGGAATGACACCTTCATGGGAACCCGTTCCCATAGAAAAAGCGATTTCAACCCTGATCTCCGCGTTAAGCCGTTACTTTGACGAGCGGAGATCACCCGATTGCACGGCTCAAGCCATGCTTGTGACGTTCTGTGAGCCAGTTGAACCCTTAACGCTCCCTGAATGGCTTTTTGAACAGCAAAGTTATCCTCGACTCTTCTGGATGAACCGAGAGCAAGATTTTTCTGTGGCGGGTCTTGGTGTTGCCGACGCTCTTCACTTCGAAGATACTGGAGATAACAACGCCGCATTCGAACGCTTCCAGCTCTCTTTGGCAGACAAAGATCCCAATGCCAAATATTTTGGCGGCTTCTGCTTCAACGCCAAAGAACAACAGGAGCCCATCTGGCAGGAGTTCTCCTCCTTTTCCTTTGTTTTGCCGCTGATCCAGTTGACCTGTCAAAAGAACAACTTTTCGCTCTCCTGCCATCTCTGGCTTGAACCACACGATAATATTGAGAGTAAAATAGCAGCCATAACGACTCTGCTCCAACAGATTGTTCCCGTACAGAAGAAGAGAACATTGCAACTGCCCGAACTCCTGAAGATCACTTACAACCCTGATGAACAAGGGTGGAAGGAGCAGTGCGAGAAGGCGCTTGAAACGTTTGAACGTGGTGAGCTGCAAAAGATCATGCTTGCCCGGCAAACCATTCTTGAGTTCAGCGACAGCTTTTCCCCTCTGCTGTTTCTGCTGAACTACCCCTATCCGCAGAACACCATCTACAAGTTTTACTTTGAACCTGTCGAACAGCACGCATTTTTCAGCTTTACCCCTGAACGGCTCTACCATCGAGATGGCAACCTGCTGCTGACGGAAGCACTTGCCGGCACCTGCTCAAAAGAGAGCATCAATGGCGGTGATCGCCGCGCTTCCGAAACACTCCTTAATTCCGAAAAAGATATTCGCGAGCACAATTTTGTCAGGGAGATGATCTCCAATGAGTTGCTCAAGATCTGTGGCGATATTGCTATGGAAAAGGAGGTGCAGGTGCTGCAGCTTCACCGTCTCGCCCACCTCTACACCCGTTGTGCGGCAACCTTAAAACCAGAGTTCGAAAATGACAGCGCCATACTGCAACTTCTGCACCCTACACCTGCCGTTGGCGGTGTTCCCAAAGCACCGATTCTGGAGCGGATTATGGCGCTGGAGCCCTTCAGCCGTGGCTGGTATGCCGCTCCTGTGGGATGGGCCAGCCGTGATGCCGCAGAGTTTGCGGTTGGAATCCGTTCAGCCCTGGTCAATGGTCGTTTCGTTTATCTCTACTCCGGTGCCGGGCTGGTAAAAGGATCGGATCCTGCTTTGGAATGGGATGAGGTCGAGCAGAAAATAGGGGACATGCTGGCTATAACCCGACAGGAAGCATGAATAACCGCCAGATAACCACACTCTGGAGCAGCATCATTGTTGAAGAGCTGATTCGCCAGGGCGCAGGATTTTTTTGCCTTTCGCCCGGCTCACGCTCAACACCGCTCACCATTGCCATCGCACGAAACCCGAAAGCGCGATGGAAAATGTTTGTCGATGAACGCTCAGCCGGATTTTTTGCACTCGGGCATGGACGGGCAACCGGCAGACCAGCAGTGCTTGTCTGCACCTCAGGCACGGCAGTCGCGAACTACTTTCCCGCTGTGGTAGAGGCTTCGATGGACTTTCAGCCGATGATGGTGCTCTCTGCCGACCGCCCATTCGAGCTGCTTGATTGCGGCGCAAACCAGACCATCCGGCAGGAAAATATCTTCGGCGGCTATACCCGATGGAACATTCAGTTGCCTGCGCCCTCAACCGATACGCCCCTGAAGGCGCTCCTCTCAACGGTAGCTTATGCTGTTGCAAAATCTCTTGGTTCATCCGCCGGGCCAGTCCACCTGAACCAGCCATTTCGTGAACCTTTTGAACCGGCAACTCCGGATCTCAAAGATCCCTGGGTAGCTCCCCTTCACTATTGGCTTGAAAACGGCAAGCCATTCAGCAGTTCGATAGCCCCCGAAAAAGCACCCGATGCAGGCAACATCACCATGCTGCGCCAACTGCTCGCAGAGGCAGAGCAGCCGATGATCTTTGCTGGCAGCATGACGAGCCGTGCTGACGCCATGGCTGTCAGTGAACTGGCCAACGACCTGAACATTCCACTCTATGCCGATTTTTCATCCGGCCTGAGAATGGTTGCCTCAGTACAGCCCTGGCAGCTCCTGCTCCAGTCACCTGAATTCCGAAAATCCTTCAAAGCTGACCTTGTCCTGAACTTTGGCGGCAACGTCATTGCCAAACACCCCTCGACCGCACTGAAAGAGTGGCAACCCGAACACTACATTGTTGTCAAGCCACAACCCTCTCGCTTTTCGCCCGACCACAACGTCACCTGCCGTCTTCAAGCATCAATTGCACTGACCGCTGCTCAGTTGAAAGGGTGCCGTGCCACACCGCCGACACTGAACAGCAACAAGACTGAGAGCTTTTTCAGGGCCGTATCGGAAGAGATTCAGACCGAACTGCAGCCTGAAAAACCGGTCACCGATATCTCTGCTGCCCGCATGGTTTCGCAGCTCATCACGAAGCAACAGGTGCTTTTTGTCTCAAACAGCATGCCGGTCAGGGATATGGACAACTACGCCGCCAGCAGCCATGCTAACGGTATTCCGACAGCCATCAACCGTGGAGTAAGCGGCATTGACGGCATCATCTCCACCACTGCGGGTTTTGCCAATGGACACCAGAAGCCAGCAACATTGATGATTGGCGACATTGCCTTCCTGCACGACCTCAACGCCCTTTCGCTGCTCGGCACACTCCCCTTTCCGCTGCAGATCATTGTTCTGAACAACAACGGTGGTGCCATCTTCTCCTTTCTTCCCGTTGCAGAATGTCAGGATGTCTTTGAAACCCACTTCGCTACGCCACAGAACTACAGCATCCGCTCAGCCGCTGAGACCTTCGGGCTCGACTATGCCTGCCCGCAGACGAACCGGGAATTCAGTGAGGTGTACCGTGCTGCTTGTGGCTGTAGCCGGAGTATTGTTCTTGAGGTGAAGAGTTCCCGGGCTGAGAATGTGCTTCAGCATCGCGCTTTGCGGGCAAGAATCAATTCGATTGCCGTATTCATGTAGTATGGGCACGGCATGCCGTGCCCGTACCCGTTTTGCCATTATCATTGCCCGTTGTTGTTGCCATGCCCGATTGCCATTATCGTTGCCCGTTGTTGTTGCCATGCCCCTACGATGACGAATACCATTTATTGGTTGCCCAATGAACCGGATTATTGCGAATGTATTGCCGAATTTGGTGCAATGCGGGTTCATCACGAATAACTCGTTCCCAATAATTCCGTTGCCAGACAACATTTTTTGCGGACAATTGAGACATATCATGAATACCTTTGGTAACAGCCGATTTGAATGATCGAATAACCGTCGGGATTGATCCAGAAACCGGTACCCCATATTTTTCAATCGCCACCATCGTAGTACGGGCACGGCATGCCGTGCCCCAACGCGTAACCCAACGCACGCCCGAACCTACGGCATCGCCTCCATCCACGATCCTCAAAATTCCATGAACATGATTGGGCATGACTATAAATTCATCCAATTCTATATGAGAAAAATGAGCCGGTATTGCAGACCAACAGTCCACAGCAATCTTACCCTGTTTACTGTACCTCATCGTATCGTTGTCAATGGCTCCAAACAGACAAAAACGATTATGCGTACAGATGGTAATGAAATAAAAGCCGGACTGGCAATAATCATACTCTTGCAAACGGATACTGCGTCGATGATGATCCTGCATTTTTATCCCCGATTGCTCCACCTTCCATTTTAGGGAGACTGCCAATTTGAATGATCGAAGAACCATCGGGATTGAGCAGTACGGGCACGGCATGCCGTGCCCCAACCGCGCCCCAACGAACGCTCCCAACACGCCCACCTACGCGACCTCAGCCATACCCTAAACACGCAAAAATCAATATCCACCTATTCAAACCACTAAATTTACGCATTTATTTCGCGATTATCAATATTTAATTCAGACAAAGAGGCCAGTACGGGCACGGCATGCCGTGCCCCAACCATGCCCCAACGCGTACCCGCTCAACACCGATCCCTTCCCTTTAACCTATTTCAAGAAACCCGGCAATCGGCTCTTCCACTCGGGAATCAACACCAGATCGCAATCGACATCGATACCATTATCTCCGACAAGATCCAGCTCACCGACATGGAGCGTCTGTTCAGCGGCAAAAGAGTTGCTCATGAGATTCAGGACGGCTTTTTTGTACTCCGTATCATCGTTGCCCGCAAGATGCTTGCCCTTCATCTCAAGCACAACCAATTTGCTGGCATACTCACCATGGCGCACGGCAAAGATAAAGTCAGGATAGATTTTTTCGCGGCGCCAGCCTTGAACGGCATAATGCGAGCGGGCCACATTTCGGTGCCACCATGTCAGGGCCTTGTCGCCATCAAGATAGACGGCAATGTCGCGCTCATCCTGGCTGGAAAAATCACCTTTGTAGCGGAGGTTCCAGAAAAAATCAAACCAGAAATATCAATAACTTATTATTGGAAAATTAGTTACAGGATTATCGTGGTCTTAATTATTGTGACTACTTTGAGATATCTTTGACGAAATAATAGCAGAGTTTGTGATGCGGACCAAGATTTAGATCAAATCCAGACCAAAGTATAGGCAATTAATTTATGATATGCAAATTTATTAGTGACTACGTTTTTAGGCCAATTTTCTATTAATCGACTTTATAATATAGTTTTATCGGTTTTTCGCTCTGGAACTTCCGTTGTAGATCGGGGAAAACAAACTTTTAGCCAAAGAGCCGCCATCTCTTCCATTCAATTGCTCAGCGCCTTCCGGTTCAAAGGTCTCCGCCGTGAAGGGCAACTGCCAGTTACGGCCATCAGCGCGCAGCCGAAACTGTATGCGTCCTGCCAACACTTCAGCACGGAACAGCGCCTCTGCCTTCTCATTACGCTGCTCCTCCAGCCATTTGCGCAACTCCTCAACAATCAGACCTGCAAGCTGGTTTAATTGCGCTTTACCGAAGCCACGGGATTCAAGACCGGCAAGAAGCTGACCGATAATGTCACGCGCCCACCACGCATTCGGAACAATATCCGAAACCATCCGAACAGCGTAGGCGGTATCAAACATCAGGTGCTCCTGTGTAACGCCCGCAACTTCTGAAATGATGCGTTCATCGCCCGACTCCGCAAGACGGATACGCTGCATTTGACGCTCCGCACTGTTGATGTTGTCAGGAATTTTGGCCACCAGCGAAGAGAGGTCAAGACGCTGCCAGTCGAGGGCAAACAAAATATCATCCTCGTAGCGCAGTTCACGAATGTCGTTGCCGGTTACACGGAGCACCAGTGGCAGAAAGATCGCTGTTCTGGCAAACATGCTCCTTCGTTGAACGGTTCGAGGCCCCGATGGCGCTGTGGAGTCACTTGTCCGAATCTCCTTGACCAGATCGCCCATTCCATCCTCTTCCAGCCCCTTTTTTATGGCATTGACCACGTCTGCGGTATTGGCATGATGCGTGATAACGTAGCTCTCGTCAAGCAACGCAACACCCGTTTTTTCAGCATGCGGCTGGCGAAGAATCCGGCCAATCAACTGCGTCATGGCCGACAGATTGGCGCTTGCTGCCAGGGCGCACAAAACATAGGCAAAGGGACAATCCCACCCCTCCTGCAATGCCGATTTGGTGATAATGACGCGAACCCGGTTCGTGGCGCCGAGCAAATCCAGATTCTCGGGCGCAGCGAGGTCGTTGGTATCTGCTGTCTTGATGGCAATCTCAGCCTCATCAAGACCTCCAACATTGGTCAGCCACTCCTTTGCGTCAAGGGCATGAATATGGTTGCCGTCCCTCTGGTCACTGCCGGTGCGCTCAACCTGAACAAGCAGGATAGGGCGAATATATCTGCCAGTATCAGCTTGCAGCGTCCGCGCCGCCTCATCGAGCACGCGAAGCCGATTGAGCGCCGCTGCCAGGGTATTATGCCAATCCGTTCCGGCTCTCGGGTCAAGATTGAGGGGCATTTTAATCACCCCCTCCCGATCAAGATCAATGCCCTTCACATCAACAAGCACATTGGCGTAACGTGCCGACCGTGGATTCCTGCCGGTTGTTGGCGCTACGTCTTTTGGAGTCGCCGTCAGCTCCAGAACAAAACAGGGGTTGAAGCCGTACAGTGTCGAAAAAGCCAGTTCCGAAACCGCCTTGTGCCCCTCATCCATCACCACCACCGGACGGATCAGGCGCAGTGCGTTGCCGAGAGAATCCTTGACCTGATGCCACGGATAGGCCGATTCACCGAGGTCATAGCTGTCGAGATTAGGAGTTTGAGCCAGCGCCGCAACATGAGCATCCTGTTCACCTTCGGGGGGAAAAAATCCATGCACGTCGCCACGGTCACGGAACATTTTCAGGGTATCCTTGTTCTCCCTGTTTGACGATTGCAGCATCAACAGCATAATGCAGAGATGGCTCTCCACATCCCGGGCATCCAACTGATCGTTTTTCTCCATAATCCGCACCGCATTGCCGGAGAGCACATCAAGGATCTGCCGATAGGGGTGCTGATCAATCAGTTGCCGCCGGGTCTGGGCATAGATTGCCTCGTTGGGCACAATCCAGAGCACAAAACCCTTGTTGCGCCCCAGATAGCGCCCCAAAATTTTTGAGAGGGAAGCCACCGCCAGAAAAGTCTTGCCTCCGCCGGTTGGCACCTTGAAGACAATATCCGGTACCGGACGGTTGACACCATCCAGAGGTGATGAGTAAGGAATATGTTGCCTTGTTTCAGGCAGCTTTCCTGCTGCACGCATGGCTTTCCCAGGCCTTCAGGGGAAAGTCGGGCACAGAACGGATCAGATCCGGGTCGGTTTCACCAGCATTCGCCGCAGCAATCTTGTCAGCTTTCGCCTTCTGATGTGCAAGCTCAGTCAGATAATCGTCGAGTCGCGACAGCACCCGCCCCTGATAGTCGAGTTCACGCAATGCCATTATCGGCTCCGGTCAATGCGATAGAGGGCCCAGGGCAACGGGGCAAACTCAACCGGAACCGGCGAAGGAGTCGAGGATAATGGAATGCTCGTTTGTTGCAAGATCAAGAACGCGCTTCAGGAGCAAGACTGGTTTAGGAGTAACGAAAACATCTCCAGAGCTACCAAAGTTCAGGATAGAAATCAATTCCTTCTTTGCATCCTGTGTATGCCCAACTTCATCCCAATCCCAAAAAGTCTGTGGAACTCTGCCATCTTTCACCTCTGATAAAAAAATCTTTGGCGCTGGTATGTTGTTTCCATCCTCACCCCACCAGATGCGACCATCTCGATCCATCTCCCAAAACTTTTCTTCCTTTACTCTCCAATAAGAACCGGACGGTGGACCTTCTATTTTTCTTCCACCAGGACACATAATTGAATATGTCCCTTTACTGTAATAGTTTCTTGCCGCAAGATTATTCGGCCTCCAAGCACCTCTTGGGTCGCCAGTGTCTTGATATGCTGCGTTTTGCTCATCAGTTCGCGCAAGGAGATTTGGTGCCCAATTTGCCGCATCTTTGGCATAGACAAGAATGTAGTCATGATCTTCAGAGAAATGGCGTGCACTACTTTTCGGAGCATAGTTCTTTCGCCAAATGCAGGTTGCAACAAAATTCTGTTCACCAAATATAACATCAAGCATTCCTCTTGCCCTGTGCATCTCATTGTCATCAAGAGTAATCCAGATACTACCTGCATCATCAAGCAGCTCATGCAGCAACCGCAACCGTGGCCACATCATGGCACACCACTTGTCGTGACGAAGGCCATCCTCAATGCCGACAGGGTTCTCGTTCAGCCACTGCTGCATCATCGGGCTGTTCACATTGTCGTTGTAGCACCACCCCTCATTACCCGTGTTGTAGGGAGGATCAATAAAGATACAATCGACCTTGCCCGCATACATCGGCAACAGCGATTTCAGCGCATGAAGGTTATCGCCGTGAATGATCAAATTCCCGTCAAGTCGAGGCTCCCCGACCGACTTCGCGGCATCCGACACCAGCGGCCTGTGGGGAACAGCGAGATGGTGATTGAAAACAAACTCCTTGCCCTTGAAACTCAGTTCAGGCATGACGATTTTTCCTTTATAACGTTGTGTTGAGCACTCACGCAGCCCTGTGCGCATTTTGAAGAATATAGGCAACTGCAAGGGATGTCAATAATAACCGGAGGCAATGATTGTCTGAACCTTGATTATGCTTGATTCGCATGATTACTTGATTTTTATGCTGCTATATTTCCGATAATCAAGCATCCTCTAATCCTTTAATCAGGGGTCAAGACTTCTCTGCACAGAATGCTCTCTATATTTATGCCCCAATCTCAAAAAAAAAAATTTCCATCACCCCATGAGAGCTTGCCTTTTTGCCGAAGCTCTTTTTTCAGAGTCTCAGCGATCAGATTGCCCGAGCTTCAGGAAGAGGACTGGAACGCACTACCCGAAAGCCGATATCGCCGTCCGCACCCGCCGGATCGTCGCCGCCCCGGGCAGAGCAACGCAGGTCGTCGGGATCAATGACCCAGGAACCGCCGCGCAACGCGCGGGCAGAAGTGTATTTTTCGTGTATATTCTCCATCCACTCCCAAACGTTGCCAGCCATATCATACAGCCCTTCCGGTGTGGAACCTTCAGGATAGTTCCCAACCGGTGTCGTTGTGCCTATGTTTTTATTATAGTTTGCAAGTGTTGCGTTGGGCTCACCCTTCTCCTCCGACCACGGATAAGGACGTACTTTTTGACCCGTTGTTCCTTGCTTGCCGCCCGCAGCCCATTCCCACTTCATTTCATCAGGAATACGGTAAAGTGTCTCGTCACCTTCGAGCAACGAAAGCCAGAGGCAATAGGCTCTGGCAGCATACCAGGTGGCCCCAACCATCGGCTGATCCTCTCCATCGTATTTGCGATCTTCATCATACCCTGAACGAAAAAGTCCAGCAAGATCACTTTTCCCTTTATTGTAATAGGCACCAAACTCCTCTCCCCACTTGTTATCGTTGGCGATTGCATCCAGTGCTGAAGTAAATGCTGAATACAAAACTGGTAACTCTTTTGCCTGCAACCATGCAATAAAAGAGCGATAAAGTTTGTTGGTTACCGGATATTTGGCAAAGTAAACATCAGGCACGTCCACAATTTTGTCTGTCACTGAATACCGGTAGTTTCCGCCCGGAATCAGGATGTACTCCGCACCCTGTTCATTGGGATTGCGGAACGATGCCGGTTTTCCGCTGACACTTTTTTCAGCTTTGGATGCCAGTGGCTGACCTCCAAGCACCAGAATCACCTCCTCAGTACGATTGATAATGTCCCTGTTCTCTCTGGCAAGTTTGTTCTCCCTGAACTCCAGCAACGCTTCAAGAGAGGCCGGTTTCTTGATAGCTTTGAGGCAGTCAAGAATCACCCGCTGCCGACTGGCTGTTGTCGCCGGTTCAAGCAGCTTTTTGCACAGGGCATCAACCTTTTTTCCTTTAGCCTCTTCAATAACTGTTTGCAGCAACAACTGCTGCTTTTGCGTCATCTCAGCACTCTGACGCGAATCGAAGAGTTTTGCCATAAAAGCATCAAAGACTCTGGCATCAACCGAAGCAATAAAAAAGCGGAGCGGTTCTTCCCACCAGTCATCACCGAAATTTGCAACCAGCGTATCGATATGCTTGTATGGTCGATCTTCCTTGAGCTGAACTCCTGCGAGATATTCACGGAATGATTTATGCCGAAAAAGGTACTCTTTGCCGCCGGTCTCAACGAGTAAGCCTGCGCGTTCAACCAGATAGTTACAAAGAACTTCTGCTGATGGAGGAGCATTGAGCGTATCGAGCCACTCCTCCATTTCAGTGTGCATTTCAGCTTTTGCCACTTCATCTTTTTTGAGCGTCTCCTGCATCCAGAGCGAAACCGGCCCAAGCACCTGTCGGGCATCAATTGCGGAGAGCAGAGGTTTGATATTCCTGCGTTTGTCGCGGAATTCAAGCAGATAGTTGAGCGCTGCATCGTAGAGTTCAACACGGTTTTCCGGCATGTACTCCCTCTCCTTCCACAAAATAGCCATGATCTGCAGAATCATGGGAATAGCCGCCAGTTGACGCAGCCCCTTGTTCTTCTCGACCTTGAGGTGTGCAACAATGGTAATGGTGCGTTTTTCTGCCTCCTTTTGTTGCTTTTCCTGCCAGCTTGTCTCGTCAACTCCTTTTGCACAAGGCTCTTTCAAGAATGCTGCCGTAAACCAGTTTCGCAAAAAACGCTCCTGCTGCTCCGCAGTAAAGTCTTGCACATCGGCTCGTTCGTACTCTGATGCAAGCTCAATACCTTCATCCTTGCGGTACCCGGTCGCCCGTGATGTCACCACAAAATAGGCCTTGCTGAAGCCGCTAAAGGCATTGTCAATCCACCGGCACACCTC
>Ga0194037_1000144_pt1 | contig 52746 bp, 47 predicted proteins | sample JunL306m_MetaG_FD_148653 | JGI IMG/M metagenome (GOLD analysis project Ga0194037, IMG submission 148653) | Anoxic zone freshwater microbial communities from boreal shield lake in IISD Experimental Lakes Area, Ontario, Canada - Jun2016-L304-6m | ecosystem: Environmental > Aquatic > Freshwater >... | reverse complement strand
CATTCACTTCAACCACATCAAATTGTTGATTTGAATTTTTTCCATAAAACGGATACATGCCAAAAGCCGGTACCGTATTTCCCCAAATAGAGATGATGGGTTTTTGCAAAGCAGCCGCAATATGCATTAGTCCTGTATCATGGGTGATCACCAGTTTTGATCTACGCAGCAGATCGGCCGACTCATTAAGATTGAATTTACCACAGGCATTGTATATTTTAATTTCATCGGATGCTGCAATAGCTTTACCCATTTCAATATCCTCCTTGCCGCCTAATAATATAATTGGATGCTGGATGGAAGCACATAGTTCCTTCCATTTATGTACCGGCATTTGTTTTGTTTCCAAAGCGGCTCCGATCACCATGGCTATATATCCATGTACATGCGCCGTAGGCAGGTCGCTTTGTTTCACCCGGTCTTTTTCCGGAATAAAATAATCAAGTCCTTTACCATCATCCTGCACGCCCAAAAAAGCTACAGCATCTAAATTACGATCTACAATATGTTTTTTGGGAAGTAGATTTATCTTCAGATTGGTCAGCAGGTATTTTTCGATATTCAGTTTTTTGAAAGCCACTGCCGGCACTCCTTTTAAAAAACGCTTGATCCGCAATGTGCGTAGGTTATGATGCAGGTCGATGATATGGTCATACTCCTCCATTTTCAATTCGTGCAGCATCAGTTCAAAACTATCAGTCAATACATGTACTTTATGTACATAGGGATTATCGGCTACAATATTCCTGAATGATTTTTTGGTAAGAAAATGGATTTCTGCTTCAGGCACTTGGTTATGAAGACACCTCAGTACCGGTGTGGTTAGTACAATATCGCCGATGGAAGAAAATCTGATGACTAATATTTTCACAACAAATGATTAAGGAAGTAATTCTTCTGTTTCCAGATAATCCAGGTCTTTATGATAGGTTTCTTCAGTATAATAAAATGCCACAAAGGTTATTACCAACACGATGGTACCCGTAACCACACCACTTTGCCATAAATTCCATTGCAGTTTTTTATGGAACAGGTCAATGAAGAGCATGTTCATAAGCGGAAGGGAACCCCTCACCATATTGGGAATAGTGGTAGCCGCTGTTGCGCGGAGGTTGGTTCCAAACTGCTCGGCACCCATGGTAACAAAAATTGCCCAGAATCCGGTACCAAAACCCATGAAAGCACAAGCGATATACATGCGGGTATCTGAACTATTGAACGGACTGAAATACAATACCACTGATATAACGGTGAGCACATAAAAAAAGAACAATGCTTTCTTTCTGCTTTTAAAGTACTGGCTTACAAATCCGATCAACACATCTCCAATGGCGATGGCGATATAAGCAAACATGATGGAGCGGCCCGATTCAATGGTACTGCTGTTGAAGAATTCTTTTCCGAACTTATCACTTTGATTGATGAGGATACCAATCACGAACCAAGTGGGTAAGCCAATGGCAATGGCCGTCAGGTATTTTAAGAATCTTTTTCTCTGTGTAAAGAACATCAGGAAATTACCTTTCTGAACATTTTGCTTCTGCAGGTTCTTATACATGCCCGATTCAGCAACTTTTATTCTCAACAACAAAAGAAACACACCGAGTATACCTCCCATTTTGTAACAGAAACGCCAGTCGTTCCCCGATAACTTAAAAGTAAAATATGCAACAATGGCACCACTTAGTCCGATACCCGCCACCAATGAAGTACCAATTCCTCGCTTTTCTTTGGGCAATAATTCTGTAACCAACGTAATACCCGCCCCCAATTCTCCTGCAAGGCCTAGTCCGGCAACAAATCTGCAAAGCGCATACTGGTCAACGGTATGTACATATCCCGTAGCGAAATTCGCGATAGAATACAAAATAATGGAACCGAATAATACAGATAATCTTCCTTTCTTATCACCCAGGATACCCCAGATGATCCCTCCCAACAGCAATCCGGTCATTTGCCAGTTGATGATGGTGGTACTATCCGACAATAATGTTGCGGGTGTAGCACCTACGGCCAATACACTGGGTGCTTTTACAATGGTAAACAACAGCAGATCGTATATATCCACAAAATATCCAAGCGCAGCCACGATCACTGCAATATTAAAAACAGATATGGATTGCTTTTGCATGAAAAAAAATTAGGCGTTGTTTTCGGGGCTATGCTTATCCTTTTTCCCGGTAAATAATTTAACCAATATAGGAGCGGTGGTGACCAATACAATACCGATCACGATCACTTCCAGATGATCGCGCAGGTCGAAATGAAAATACTTCATGACCAATGCCTGCAGATAGTGACCAGCGAAAAGCATGGTGAACACCCAGGCAATACATCCGATCATGTTATAAAAAGCGAATTTTTTTCTGTCCATTTCCACAATACCGGCTACAATGGGCGCAAAGGTGCGAATGATGGGAAGGAACCTCGCCATGACGATGGCACCCCCTCCATGTTTGTCGTAAAAATCTTTCGCCTGCAACAAATATTTTTTCTTAAAAAAGAAAGTATCCTTTCGTTGAAATAAGAAGGGGCCGCTTTTTCTGCCAAACCAATAACCCACCATATTGCCCAGGATCCCAGCAATAGAAATGATGATCCCCAATAGCAGTAAATTTAAAAAAGAGTTGTGTGTGCTAAATCCTAATCCGGCTTTCACCAGGTCATTACTGAATATACCCGTTACAAATAACAAAGAATCGCCGGGCAGGAAGAAACCAGCAAACAAACCTGTTTCGGCAAAGACAACAAATACCACGAACCAGAGGCCGCCATTCTCAATATACCATTGGGGCTGCAACAGTTGTGTCCAGTGAAAATCCAGTAAAATATTTAGCAGCATGGTTTAATCAGTTTACATTTCTACTCACAAAATTTAATTTTCTAAAGCATTCTCCCATTTGCTCACTACACTGGTTGCCAATGCATTCCCCAGTACATTGGTACCGGTGCGGAACATATCGCAAAAATGATCGATCGGCAATATCAAAGCAATACCCTCGGGTGGTATTTTAAACATGGCACAGGTAGCGGTTACTACCACCAATGAAGCCCGAGGCACACCCGCAATGCCTTTGCTGGTAAGCATCAACACCAATAACATGGTCAGCTGCGTGCCCAGGTCCATGTGAATGCCATAGGCTTGTGCAATGGCCAAACTGGCAAAGGTCATATACATCATACTACCATCCAGGTTAAAGCTGTAACCCAGCGGCAAAACGAAAGCGACCACTTTATCCTTGCAGCCAAAGCGTTCAAGCTCTTCCGTTAGTTTTGGAAAAACGGCTTCACTACTGGTGGTACTGAAAGCGATCAATAAAGGCTGGGCAATTCGCCGGAGTAATTCTGGAATCCGGTTCCTTAAAATAAGGTACCCCACTGCTAGCAATACTGCCCATAAAATAAAAATACCGATGATGAAATAGAAAAGATAAGCACTGTAGAATCTGAAAACCCCCAATCCCTTGGTGGCGATCACTGCTGCAATGGCACCAAATACACCTAGTGGAGCAAAATTCATCACATAATTCACCATTTTGAGGATGATATGAGATGCCGCATCCAGTGCTTTGATAACTGGTTTAGCAAAATCGCCAATGGCCGTGGCGGCTACGCCAAAAAATATACTGAAGATCACCAACTGCAGGATCTCATTATTGGCCATTGATTCAAAAACACTTTTAGGGAACACATGCTCCACAAATTTGGCCAGTGAAAATTCCTGGGTTTTACCGATCAGTTCTTTAGCACCAGCTGTATCAGCATTGCTCAGATCGATAGCGGTACCCGGATGAAATATGTTAACCAGCAACATGCCGAGTAATAAACTGAATAAGGAAGCCGAAACAAACCAAAGCAATGCCTTCCCCCCCACCCGGCCTACAGAACTCAGATCGCCCAGTTTGGCAATGCCCACCACAAGGGTACAAAAGACTAAAGGCGCAATGATCATTTGAACGAGGCGAAGGAAGATGGTGGTTAGTAATTTCAGGTTAGTTGCATATTTAGCCTGTGTTTCCACTGTGGCATTCTCATGCAAAAGGTAGCCGGTAATGATTCCTAATGCCATGGCAATCAGGATATAAATGGTAAGCCGGTTTGATTTTTTCATGCAACCCTAAATTAGTATCGCAATATAATATTTAATACTTGTTTCCTGCCGATTGGCATTCAAAAAACTGCACCCCATGGCTTTAATAAGAATTTATTCCTTATTTTTCCATACTATTTCTCACTAAAACCAATCTACTGAAATGAGTTTATTTGTAAAAAAGCCATTGAGTGCATTGCTGGCAGATGCCGATGACTCCGAAAAAGGTTTAAAAAGGACCCTCGGTGCCGGTAGTCTGATCGCACTCGGAATCGGCGCCATCATTGGAGCCGGTCTGTTTGTAAGAACTGCCGCAGCTGCTGGTGGTCATGCAGGTTCTGCTGTAACAATTTCATTCATCATTGCCGCCATCGGTTGTGCTTTTGCAGGACTCTGTTATGCCGAGTTCGCTTCTATCATACCCATTGCAGGAAGTGCTTATACTTATGCTTATGCCACCATGGGTGAATTGGTAGCCTGGATCATTGGATGGGCGCTGATCTTGGAATACGCCCTTGGTGCCGCAACGGTATCTATTGCCTGGAGTGAGTTCTTAAATAATCTTTTGGGAGGAAGTATCCCCTATGAATGGTGCCATTCGCCCTTTGAATCCGCATTGGATGCAACGGGCGCTATCCATCATGGAATCATCAATGCTCCGGCATTACTGATCTTGATCTTGCTCACATTACTGCTCATTAAAGGAACGCAGGAATCGGCCGTGATCAATGCGATCATTGTAATTGTTAAAGTAGCCATTGTACTATTATTCATCTTCATCGGATGGAGTTATATCAAAGGTGCAAATCATACCCCTTATCTGATCCCTGCCAACCAGCCTGATGCTATTCAGCCTGATGGTAAACCCTATTCCTATGCCGGATTCTTTAACCATGGCTGGGGTGGTGTACTGAAAGGTGCTGCGATCGTTTTCTTTGCCTTCATTGGTTTTGATGCGGTTTCTACTGCAGCACAGGAAGCTAAAAATCCAAAAAGGGATATGCCCATCGGTATTCTTGGCTCACTGGCCATCTGTACCGTGTTGTATATATTATTTTCATGGGTACTCACAGGGGTAGCGCCATTTACTGATTTTATCAAAGCCGGTAAAGAAGCTTCAGTGGCTTATGCTATTCAAACTTATATGCCGAATTATCAATGGTTAGCAAAACTGGTTACGGTTGGTATCCTCGCAGGTTTCTCTTCGGTGATCCTCGTAATGTTGATGGGACAAAGCAGGGTATTTTATACCATGTCTACGGATGGCTTATTGCCCAAAACTTTTTCCGAATTGCATCCTAAATTCCGCACACCGTATAAGAGCAATATGATCTTGTTTGTATTTGTAGGATTGTTCGCTGCTTTTATTCCAGGTAGTGTTGCCGGTGACCTTACATCCATTGGCACCTTGCTGGCCTTTGTGCTGGTATGCATAGGAATAATCATTCTCAGGAAAACTGATCCGGATCTGAAAAGACCATTCAAAACACCATTGGTTCCCTTGGTCCCAATTTTAGGTATCCTTGTTTGCACGGCCATGATCATCAGCTTATGGGGTACTACCCTGTTAAGCGCCGCCATCTGGATGTTGTTTGGATTGGTTGTATACTTTTTATATAGTAAAAACCATAGCAAGCTTAGAAAATAGCTGGCTCAACAATATGAACAAAAAAATAAACCCCTGAATCAGGGGTTTATTTTTTTACCGGATATTTATTTCATCGATAAATAAATGAGATCCCTCTCCTGCCCCCTCATGCCAGCTGGGAAGCTTTCCATATTGTATCGCTTTCACCCGCACATATCTTGCAGCCGTTGCAGGAAAATCAGCCGACATTTTTTTTACCTGCACCCTCAAATCTTCAATGGATAAATCATTGTTGCCGCTATATACCTGAGTATAGGAAATACCATCTGTAGATAATTCAACGATCAACTGCTTGGGTGCAATGATCCAGGCCCGGGTATCCTGTAAAAATTCGGTACTTATATTGGAGATTGTTTTTACCGACCGCATGTCGATCACTGCATCAAGGTTTACCTGCTGGTATCCCTGCCAGTTACCTTTGCGCCAATTGGTGGTTCCGGTTAATCCATCGATCAAACCATCTGCTCCGCCCCCATCATATTGGGGTTCAAAGTCTGTATTCAACTTGATCGCCCAATCATTCAATGCTTTTTTAAACAGGGCCGTGGTGATATAACTGGCTTCCCCATTTTTATTCACAGCGATCGCCTTAATGGTAATGCTACTATCAATACCAATGGGTTGATTGTATTTTATGGATTGGGTATTGGGCTTCGATCCATCAGTGGTATACCATATCTCCACACCAGGTTGATTGGAATAGATCCGGATCTGCTGATGCCCCCGGAATGAAGCTGTTGCACCTTCAATCACCGGGTTGAGCACAATTTGATGATCAGTAATTGCGGTTGCCGGGAAACCTGTTGTGCCAAATGCTGAGGCTGTTGCTCCCATATTGAATTGAAATTTCCCGCCTTTCATGATATCGAAATAAGATAAGTATGAGCGATCATAGGCTTTGTTATTCAGGCTGGCCGACTGCACATAAAAATTCTGTCCACTAAGATTGGAAGCATTGATCACAAAGGTTTTTCCATTTTCAAGATGAATGGAAATATCAGAGAATGCTGGTGTGCCGATGATATAATCGGGGGTTCCGGGTGTAACCGGATAAATGCCCATGGCACTCAATACATACCAAGCGCTCATCTGACCACAATCCTCATTACCCGATAATCCATCCGGATCATCGTGATACAGATCGGTCATGATCTGATGAACCATACGCTGTGTTTTATACGCCGCACCTGCGAAATTATAGAGATAGGCAATATGGTGACTGGGTTCATTGCCATGTGCATATTGGCCGATCATGCCGGTGATATCACTTTGATCCCTTCCGGTGATCTTCGAATTTTCTGTAAATAACTTATCCAGTTTCTCTTCCAGTTTTTTCCTGCCGCCGATCATGTCCAAATATCCATTCACATCATGCGGCATATAAAATGAGTACTGCCAGCTATTGGCTTCGGTAAAACTATTGTTCACTTCGCGCGGATCGAAGGGAGAAACCCAGTTACCATTTTTGCGCGGACGCATAAACCCTGTTTGAAGATCCAGTAAATTTTTATAGCCCTGCGCCCTGCGGATATAATTGATATAATCAGATTCATTCCCTGTTTTTTTTGCGAACTGCGCAATACACCAATCATCATATGCATACTCCAAGGTCTTACTCACACTTTCATGTTCATCATCCGTTTCCAGAAAACCGTGGTCCATGAGCGCTGGTAATCCAAGGTGATTCCAGGTGGCGCTTTTCTTCATGGCAGCCAGTGCCAAAGATTCATCAAAACCGGTGATCCCTTTCAGGTAGGCATCAACGATAACGGGTACACTATGATAGCCGATCATACAATCCGTTTCGCAGCCACTCAGTTCCCAAACGGGTAAACGACCACCCTCGCGGTACTGGGCAAGGAATGACTGGATATAGTCAAGACTTCTTTTCCGATCAATGATCGTGTATAGCGGATGTGCAGCCCGATAGGTATCCCACAAAGAGAATACTGAATAATTGGTAAAGCCCTGAGCCAGGTGGATCTTACTATCTCGGCCGCGGTACTGTCCGTCGATATCCATATTGATATTGGGTACAACCATCGTGTGGTATAAGGCTGTATAAAAAATATGCAGCTTCGAGAGGCTATCAGACTTCACTTCAATTTTACCCAATTCCTGATTCCAGATTTTAGTAGCATCGTTCTTTACTTTCGCAAAATCCCATCCGGGCAATTCTGCTTTAAGGTTTTTTTCGGCACCCTCGGTATTTACGGCAGATAAAGCCACTTTAGCCATCACGGTCTTACTGTTGAACCGGAAAAAAGATTTTACATTTTTTCCGCTTTTTTCCTTTTCCTTTCCAATGAGCTTGTCATCTAACCAGATGCCATAATCAGCAAAAGGAACTGAAAATTCGATCACAAAATAAACATACTGGTCATTGGCCCATGCCTTGCTTCGTCTTAATCCTGATATTGTATGATCATTGATGATCTTAATAGATGATTCGATCACTTCATCACGATGTTTCAGATCTAGGATCACCAGGGCATTTTCTGCAGAGGCAAAATTGTATTTATGAAAACCTACGCGATAGGTTGCTGTTAATTCAGCCAGGATATTTTCATCATCGAGTTTTACGGAATAATAACCCGGACTGGCTTTTTCATGGGCATGTTGAAATTTACTTCCGTAAACTTTATTGTCGGGCGAAGGCGTTCCCTGCATGGGCATCAGTAATATATCGCCATAGTCGCTGCAACCTGTACCACTCAAATGCGTATGCGAGAAACCGAAAATAAAATTATCGCTGTAATGGTATCCGCCGCAACCATCCCATCCATCCATTCGGGTATCGGGACTCAGTTGTACCATCCCATGCGGCAGTACCGCCCCTGGATAAGTATGTCCATGACCACCGGTACCGATTATGGGGTTTACATATTGAGTAAAATTTTTCTGGGCACTGGTATTCAGGGCTTGGCCCATGATGTACACAGTGAAGCAGGCAATCGAGAGTATTTTTTTCACAGCAAACATTTTGCACAAGATAAAACTTTATAAAAGTAGCAGCAATAAAAAAGCTCCGCAAGCGGAGCTGTATAAATCATATAAAATAAAATCATTAGAATGGAAGGTCGTCAGCACCTTCGGCAGTTCCGGCAGGAGCCGAAATGGCCACAGGCCCTTTGCTGATACCGGCGTTGCTTACATTACCTGCATTGGAACCAGAACCCTCAGGGCTATTGCCCCCAAGCAATTGTACCGTTTGAACCCGCATGCGCAATGTGGAAGACACTTGTCCTTCTTTATTGGTATAAGCATCCGCTTCCGGTGATCCTTCTGCATATACCGTTCTGCCTTTTGTGAGGTACTGCGCTACGGCCGTCCTGTCTGTCCAGTAAGCACATTCCACCCAGGTGGTGCGCTCTTTTTGGTTGCCCTGTGCATCTTTGAAGCGCTCGGTATGCGCTACACTGAAATTGATCACATTTTTTCCGTTCACTTCTTTCACGATACAATCTTTCCCAAGATTGCCGATGATCTGTAACTTAATCATAACTGTTTGTTTTTAGTGTTTATTAATCGATGTATCTGAGTTGCTAAAGTTATGAATTTATGAACACAATCGCTAATCCCAAATGGCGGCCCTCGGAGCCTTTAGGGTGCGAAGATAATCCAGTAGCTGCCCGGCATGTACTGATTCATGATAGGCCATTCTCAATAAAAAATCGCCCAGTTTCCGGTTCTGTTTTTTCTCCTTCCGGATAATGCGTACTTCCTCCAGTTCTTTCAAAGAAAAGCTGTTCACCATCTTCAGGAATTTCTCGCGATAAGGCTGTGCATTTTTTAGTTCCTCATCAATAGAACCATAAGGATTACCGGTTAATGGACATTGATAGCTTCCCATTTCTCCCCGATGCAATACCAGATGATGGTAGATATTTTCTGACTCCAATACATGCCGTATCATCTGGATACAATTCATCGCAGCCGGATCGGGTTTCCAGAACAAATGTTCTTCAGAAATATTCATCCAGATCTTTATACTTCTGCGGCGAACCTCTTCAAAATTCAATATCAATAACTCTTTTGTGTTCATAGTAATTCCTGCCTTGAAACAAGGTCATTTTTGCCGCTTGAGTTGCCGGTCCTTTAAAACCAGTGCTTCCAGATGGGGATGATCAATTCATTTTCTTCTTTAATGTACTCACCTGACTTTGCAGATTATTGACCATACTGGCCAGTGAGTTCACATCCCAGCGCTGCTGTTGGCTGATCTTACTGATCACCATCTGCGCCTGCCAGAGTTCCATTACATCCTCGGCATTGATCTGATAAGGCTGAAACTGAGGATTATCGCTGATCAGCGTCAATTTATTTTTACTGCGGTTATTCTTTTCCACGCGCTTGTAAACGATCCCTTCATTTCGGCTCACCACTATATACGCCTGATTATTTTTAATATCGGAAGTGTTCTCAATCTTCTCCCCTACGATGATGCTGCCACTGGGTGTAGGCAACATGCTATCCCCAATGATCTCGAATGCCCGGTAATTTCCACCGGCCAACATGGGAAGCGTGAACGTATTGAGCTCATCGATGAACTCACTGTCGGCATAGCTGGCCAGATAACCCGCCGCTGCTTTCACCGGCACAAAATGGATCAGGTTCCTTTCGGCACTCATCATTTTTTGTTGCCTTCGCTTGGCCATATAATTATCTGAGCTGATGCTCAGATCCTTGAGCAGGAGTTCATCCAGACTCAATTTAAATATATCGGCAATGATCTCCAGCACTTCCAGCCTGGGGTCTGCACGTTCTTCTTCATAGGCTCCGATCAAAGAACGTTTGATACCGAGTTTATTGGCAAATTCTTCCTGCGTCCACCCGCGGAGCTTGCGCAGATATTTGAGGTTTTGTCCGGCTACTGACATGGTACAACTAATTTGATTAGCACAAATATACTAATTTTTTTAGTTTCTCCAAATTTATTTTTTTTCCCTTACAAAACTTCCCTTTCGGCCAGATATCGGGTTTTTCAAACGAAAACCCACCCGCCTTACCAGCATACGGGCAGTTCCCTTATTTTTGCAACAAACAACTAACTATGAACTATACTTTAGTCATTCACTCCATATTACGCTGGGCCGTTTTATTATTCGGGCTCTGGACCGTAATCAATGCCCTGTCGGGTGTTTTTTCAAAAACAAAATATACCAATAGCGACAATAGAACCAATCTGTTCTTTATGATCAGTTGTGATATTCAATTGTTACTCGGACTGGTACTTTATTTTAACGGCAGTTGGTTCAACCTGCTTAAAGCCAATGCTAAAGAAGTGATGAAAGATGGCGCAAACCGGTTCTTTGCTGTAGAACATATCAGCATGATGATCATCGCCTGGCTGCTGGTGCACTTGGGAAGAAGTATGGTTAAGCGCGCAGATACCGATGCCCAGAAACATAAAAAAAGCCTGATCTGGTTCGGTATTGCCCTGATCCTGATCCTGGCCATGATCCCCTGGCCTTTCCGCCAGATAGGCATTTCAAGAGCACTGTTTCCTCAATTTTAATTAAGCGTTTTAATCGTACATGGCAACCAAGAAGAAAGAAGAACCCGTAATATTGATCACCAATGACGACGGAATAACGGCACCGGGCATACGCAGTTTAGTAGAAGCTGCCCGCCCACTCGGTAAAGTAGTGGTAGTAGCCCCGGATAAACCACAAAGCGGTATGGGACATGCCATCACCATTGGTACCCCGCTGCGCATGAACAAAGTGGAAATATTTGAGGGTATTGAAGCCTGGCAAACATCGGGCACTCCGGTGGATTGCGTAAAACTGGCAGTTGACAAAGTGCTTCACCGCAAACCCGATATCTGCCTGAGCGGCATCAACCACGGCGCCAACCATTCTATTAATGTGATCTATAGCGGCACCATGAGTGCGGCCATGGAAGCCTCTATTGAAAGTATTCCCAGTATTGGATTCTCATTGCTCGACTACCGCTATGAAGCCGATTTCAGCGCCGCCATATTTTATGCCAACAAGATCATTAAGATGGTATTGGCCAATAAATTCGACAAACACCTGTTATTGAATGTGAACGTCCCTGCTGTTCCCAAAAATGAGATCAAGGGTATCCGCATCTGCAAACAGGCCTATGCCAAATACAAAGAAGAATTCGACGAACGCAAAGATCCCCAGGGTAAAAAATATTACTGGCTAACGGGAGAATTCATCAACTTTGATAAAGATAAGGATACCGATGTGTGGGCACTTCAACATAATTATGTGAGTGTGGTACCGGTGCAGTTCGACCTGACCAATTATGCATTAAAAAAACAACTGGAAAAAAAGAACCCCTTCAAATGATATTCAAAAAAGATAATTTTTTAATGGGATGTATCCTCGGCTTTATCGGCCCCATGATCGGCATCCTCATTTTCAAGTTTGTAAAATTCAGCATCTTCTCTTTTAAAGAAGTGATCCAGTTCATGTATGTTGAACCGGGGCACCGTACATTCAGTGTGGCCCTCAGTTTGGCCCTGCTGGTAAATGCCGTACTGTTCACGCTCTATATCAATGCCCGCAAAGACAGTACAGCCAAAGGGATCTTCGCACTTACCTGTGCCTATGGCCTGCTGGTGCTCTGCATCAAAACATTCAGTTAATCACAGTCTGGCAGATCAGTGAAGCGATCCTATTTAATGACATCTGGCTTCAGCATTAATACCCTACAATCCTGTAAATTGCAAGAGCAATCAATAACCCATGCGCTATTATATCATTGCCGGAGAAGCCAGTGGTGACCTGCACGGCAGCAACCTGATCAAAGAGATCTATAAGAACGATCCCGCAGCGAGTATACGTTGCTGGGGTGGCGATAAAATGCAAGCCGCCGGCGCAACCCTGGTTAAGCATTACCGCGAACTGGCCTTCATGGGATTCACAGAAGTACTCAAGAACCTGGGCACCATTTTTAAAAATCTGGCTTTTTGTAAGGAAGATATCAAGACCTTCCAACCCGATACCCTGATACTGATCGATTATCCGGGCTTTAACCTCCGGATCGCAAAATGGGCAAAGGCCGAACATTTCAAGATCATTTATTATATCTCTCCACAGGTATGGGCATGGAAAGAGAACAGGGTGAAGATGATGAAACAATGCATCGACAAGATGCTGGTGATACTTCCATTTGAAAAAGATTATTACCAAATGAAATGGAACTGGACCGTTGACTATGTAGGACATCCCTTAGTGGAAGTAGTAGAAGACTATCAGGATGCCCATCCATCCAATACAACACCCACCCCTACCATTGCATTATTGCCCGGCAGCCGAAAACAGGAGATCCTGAAAAAACTTCCCATCATGCTGGAACAGGCAAAGCATTTTCCTGAATTTCAGTTTGTGGTGGCACAGGCGCCCGGACAGGAAGCTTCTTTTTATGAACCCATGCTTAAGCCCTATAGCAATGTATCTTCCGTGGCAAACCAAACCTATTCTCTTTTAATGCGATCCACTGCAGCCCTGGTCACCAGCGGCACGGCCACCCTGGAAACCGCTCTGTTTGGCGTGCCGGAAGTGATCTGCTATAAAGGCAATGCACTATCCTACCAACTGGCCAAAAGATTGATCAAGATCAAGTTCATCGGACTGGTAAACCTGATCATGGATAAAGAAGTGGTGAAAGAACTGATACAGGATGAACTGAATGAAAAAAATCTGACACACGAGTTGAAACAACTGCTCAGCAATCCGGAAAAACAAAAACAAATTTCTGAAGACTACTCAAAGTTGAAATCATTGTTAAGCCAGGGCGGACACGCCTCCGCCAATGCAGCAAAGATCATTCATGAATTTTTGACGGCTGGAAAATAATTGAGCTATTATATCTTCCATGATTTTACGGCCATCAGGATCTTCTCCTATACCCACCATTTAACTTTTCGGCTAAAAATTATGGCCTATATTTATACAAGAAAGACAGAAATAATAAACCCATACTATGACAAAAAGGTTCCTTTTGGCGGCCCTCGTGATCGCCTTGGCTGCCTGTTCCAATGGCCAGATAAAAAAATATGCGATCAATAAATCCGATGCAGCATGGAAGCAGCAACTGAGTGCCGAACAATTTGACGTAACCCGCAAAAAAGGAACGGAAAGGGCCTATTCAGGAAAGTACTGGGACAATCATGCTGCCGGACAATACAATTGTATCTGCTGCGGTCAAGCCTTATTCAGTTCTGATACTAAATTTGATAGCGGAACAGGATGGCCCAGCTTCTGGAAAGCACTGAACAAAAAAAACGTTGAAGAGATCACAGATAATAGTTTTGGTATGTTGCGCACAGAAGTGAATTGCAGCAGATGTGGCGCCCACCTCGGACATGTGTTCGATGATGGACCAAAACCTACGGGGCTAAGGTATTGTATGAATTCTGCCAGTTTGGTTTTTGTTGCGGGAAGATAACGGATATGATAGTTGGCAGTGGGCAGTTGGCAGTGGGCAAGGATTTCGTTCTTTTGTTGGAAATTTATAGTTGGATGTTTTTTCAAATCAGAATGCTGTTCTAAACTCCTAAACTTCTCAACTCCTAAACTTCTAAACCAACCTTAAACGACTTAAACCCTTAAACGTAAAACCGAAAGTGCAGCAAAGAACAATCATAAAAAAACACCCCCTGGCCATTCGTTGGTTTCACTGGATCAATTTTCCGGTGCTGGCCATTATGATCTGGAGCGGATTGCTGATCTATTGGGCCAATGATATTTACAGATTAGGATGGGGAGATAAAACCCTATTGAAATTCTTTGATGCCCCGTTTTATAATACCCTGAATATCCCCTACCGGCTGGCAGAGGGCATGAGCTTTCATTTTGTGTTCATGTGGGTATTTTTTCTAAATGGATTGCTGTACGTGCTGTACCTGATATTTTCCAAAGAATACAAACTCTTGCTGCCCAATAAGCAGGCCTGGAAAGAATCCTGGCAAGTGCTGCTGCATTACCTCAGGATCAGAAAAGGAATGCCGGCACAACTCAAATACAATGCTGCTCAGCGTATAGCCTATACCGTGGTCATACTGATGGGCATCGGATCCTTGCTCACCGGACTGGCCATTTACAAACCCGTTCAATTCCAGGGTTTGGCATACCTGCTGGGTGGATATGAATGGGCCAGGGCCGAACATTTTATCCTTACCTTATTGTTCTGTTTGTTCTTCCTGGTGCACCTGATCCAGGTCATTGCCGCTGGATGGAATAATTTCAGGGGCATGATCACCGGGTTTGAAGTGATCAATAAGGCAGATAACATAACTGAACAGGAAACAGCTTCCGAACAAGAAACCAATCCCCGTTAAATCATGAACCATGAAAAATCAAACTGAAGAAATAGTATCCACCACACAGATCAGAAAAAGAACGGTAACAGGGTTACTGGTTTTTGGATTGCTGGTAATCGTTATCGTGAGTATGGCTGCCTTATTCAGCAGGGATTGGAATAAGTCGTCGTCAACAAGGGCTGCAGGTATTCCTACACAATTCAGGACCGTACTCAATGCCAACGAAAGTATTTTCGACCTGATCTTCAGTGAACAACATCTGGCCAAGACCTACCCGGTAAACGACGCTGTAAAAAATGTGCGGGTAAACGGAAACTATGGCATGGGCAAAAACTTTGATTCATCTGCCTGGAAACTGCAACTCATACGCAAGCCGGGAGACACGATTTACCTTACCTTGGAAGATATAAAAGCATTACCCAAAACCGATATCGTATTCGACTTCAAATGCATTGAAGGCTGGAGTCAGGTTACCCATTGGGGCGGTGTAAAGTTCAGCGATTTTGTAAAAAAGTTCGGACTGGATGAACAAGCGCATATGAAATATGTGGGTTTGCATACACCCGACAATGCCTATTATGTGGGCATCGACAGCAAGAGCATGCTGCATCCGCAAACCATTCTATGTTATGAAATGAATGGCAAACCTCTGCCCATGAACCAGGGCGCCCCACTGCGGTTGATCATTCCTGTAAAATATGGGATCAAACACCTGAAACGCATCGGCACCCTGTTCTTCAGCAACCAGCGACCTCCAGATTACTGGTATGAAAAGGGTTATGACTATTATAGCGGATTATAAGAACATTTGTTGATAGGATAAACCGTTCCTATTTGGCAAAACATGCCCATTCAACTTCCTAAATACCCTAACAGTCCCATCTTTATAAAATCTTTATACTTCTGCCACTAAATTTGATAGTTAACTTACAAGAAGCAGTTTACTTTTGTATCTGCAAAACGATCAGATGCCCCTTATCTCAAATAAAAAAATCAACCCCACCCGTCAATATATATTCAGTATATTATTGGTAACCTTGGTTTCTGCAGTTTGCTATTTCTTTTCAACCTATGTGGGCTATAAAGTTGTGGCCTTTATTTTATTGGTTACTGTATCATTGCTGGCGATGTCGTTCAACATCTTACCGGTTCTTCTTGCTGCACTGCTTAGTGCCTTGATCTGGGATTTCTTTTTCATTCCGCCACATTTTACCCTGCAGGTAGGCTCAACAGAAGATTCTATCCTATTGCTGATGTATTTTCTGATCGCCCTGATCAATGCGGTATTAACCCATAAGATACGTCAGGTAGAAAAACTGGCCAGACAAAAAGAAGAAAAAGCCAATACTGTAAAATTATACAACACATTTCTGAATTCACTTTCACATGAGTTGCGTACGCCTATCTCGGCCATCATCGGCGCCACCGACAACCTGCAAAATAATAATGCAAAACTTTCACCGCAGAACAGATTTGAACTGGTAGGCGAGATCTCCAAAGCCGCTTTTCGATTAAATCAGCAGGTGGAGAATCTGCTCAATATGTCGAGACTGGAATCTGGTTTTATCAGGCCAAAGAACGATTGGTGCGACATCAGTGAGATCGTTTATGATGCAGTAAAAAGAATTGAAGAGAACGAAATATCACAGAAGATCAGCATCAATATCAATCCGCAGACCCCATTGTTCAAACTTGATAAGATCATGCTGGAACAAGTGATCTTTAATTTACTCAGCAATGCAACATTGTATACACCTGCAAGATCAACCATTCAGATCATTGCAGCATGCCATACCGATATGCTTCAGTTGATCATCTCAGACGATGGACCCGGATTCCCAGAAGAAGAAATAAATAATGTATTCGATAAATTTTACAGGCTGAAAGACTCACGGACAGGTGGAACAGGACTTGGACTATCGATTGTAAAAGGCTTCACAGAAGCTATGGGAGGCACTATATCCCTGGAAAATATTCCCACCGGAGGTGCCAGGTTCACCATTGAGATCGCGGGTGAAACCAATTATATGAAGAACCTGAAAAATGAATGAGCCAAGCATAAATATTCAATCCAACATGAACAAAGCTGAAATATTGATCATTGATGATGAAGCGCAGATCAGAAAACTACTGGAGATCACTTTGGAAAGTAATGATTTTAAAGTATCACTGGCAGAAACTGCAAAAACAGGCTTGATCATGGCAGCCAATCATCCACCCGATCTGATCATACTTGATCTGGGATTGCCGGATGAGAGCGGACACGAGGTACTGAAAAAATTAAGAGAATGGTATACACATCCAATCCTTATCCTTTCTGTACAAAGTAGTGAAGAAGACATCATCAGCGCTTTAGATAATGGAGCCAATGATTATCTGATAAAACCATTCCGTACCGGTGAATTGCTGGCCAGGATCCGCTCTGCAATCCGCAGTAAACACCATGAGGAGAATAGCCCGATAGTAATATGCAATGATCTTGAGATTGATCTTCAGGCACGGGTTGTGAAAAAAAATAATGAGATTATTAAGCTAACGGTTACAGAATATAATCTTTTAGCCCTCTTCGTAAAAAATGAAGGCAAGGTTTTAACACATCATTATTTACTCAGAGAAGTATGGGGACCTGGCTATATCAACCAGTCGCAATACTTAAGGGTGTTCATTGCCCAGCTTAGAAAAAAATTAGAAACAGATCCAAACCGACCTGAAATAATCATGACGGAATCGGGCGTAGGATACCGCCTGGTGGCCAAAGAATAAATCCATCAACACATATAAAAATTCGACAATGAAATCAAACAGCAAAAGTTTGAACAGGATCACTATGGCCTCACTGTTGGTAGCGCTGGGCATCATTTATGGAGATATTGGCACCAGTCCACTCTATGTTTTAAAAGCCGTTGTAGGTGAAAGGAAAATAGATGAAACACTGGTATATGGCGGTGTTTCGCTGATTTTCTGGACACTGGTCTTTCAAACCACCATAAAATATATCATCCTCACGCTTAGGGCCGATAACCAAGGAGAAGGCGGAGTTTTCTCACTCTATGCATTGGTAAGAAGATATGGGAAATATTTAGTGATCCCCACCATCCTTGGTGCTACTACCCTACTGGCCGATGGCATCATCACCCCTCCAATATCAGTTGCTTCTGCAATCGAAGGACTTAACTCGGTGAAAGGATTAGAAAACATTATTATCCCAGGCAATACACTCACCATTGGAATTGTTGTGGTCATCATTTCCGCCTTATTCTTTTTTCAGCGATTTGGCACACAAAAGATCGGCAAGGCATTTGGGCCGGTAATGGCCGTTTGGTTTGGCATGTTGTTGATCGCCGGATTAGCAGAGATCATTCATTTTCCAGATGTGGTAAAAGCGATCAGTCCTTATTACGGTTATGCATTACTGGCACATTATCCACAGGGATTCTGGTTATTGGGTGCTGTATTCTTATGTACCACAGGTGCAGAAGCCTTATACAGCGATCTGGGACATTGTGGCATTAAAAACATTCGCATTACCTGGATCTTCGTAAAGATCAGTTTGGTCATCAATTATATCGGACAGGCAGCATGGATCATGCATAGCAACACGCCGGTACTCAATGGTGCCAACCCATTTTTTGAAATGATGCCACACTGGTTCTTATTGCCCAGCATCATCATTGCTACGGCGGCTACCATCATTGCATCTCAAGCACTGATTAGCGGATCTTACACCCTCATCAGTGAAGCCATGAACCTTAATTTTTGGCCACGCGTTACCGTTAGGCAACCCAGTGATATTAAAGGACAGATTTATATTCCCAGTGTAAATACCATTTTATGGATGGGCTGTGTATTGATGATATTGTATTTCAGAACATCTACTCATATGGAAGCAGCCTATGGATTTTCTATTACCATCGCCATGATGATGACCACTGTTTTATTGAATGCCTATCTCTTATTCCGACTAAAATGGAATCGCATACTGGTAGCCCTGATCATTGGAGTATTTGCTATTATTGAATCTTCATTCTTCATTGCCAATGTGGCAAAAATAAAAGAGCGATGGATGTTCCTCTTCTTTGAATTGTTCATCTTCATGACCATGTATATCTGGTACTATGCCCGAAAGATCAATAACCGGTTTGTGAAATTCGTGGACATCGGAAAATATACCCCCCAACTGATCGAATTGAGTGGCGACGATGAGATCGAAAAATTCTCTACCCATCTTATCTATTTGTCGAAGGCCAATAGCCGAAATCAAATAGAAGAAAAGATTATCAAATCCATATTCGCCAAAAAACCAAAAAGAGCTGATGTATATTGGTTCTTGCATATCGACAGATCGGAAGAACCCTACACCATGAGTTATGATGTATCCGAACTGGTGGATGACAAGGTCATAAAGATCAATATCCATCTTGGATTTCGGATTCAACCCAAAACCGAGATGTACTTTAAAAAGATCGTTCTTGAATTGGTAGCCAATAAAGAGCTAAACCTGCATATTCGACCAGATGGCTCAACAAAATACAATGCAGAACCAGATTTCAAATTTGTGGTGATCGAAAAATTCCTTTCGGTAGAGAATGAATTTTCTTTATCCGATGGCCTGCTTTTACAATCCTATTTTAAATTAAAGGACCTGGGGCTCAGTGATGAAAAAGCATTCGGGCTCGATAAAAGTGATGTGGTAACCGAGCATGTTCCGCTTATTTATCAACCCGCACAGATCGTTGACCTGACCAGGATCACAAAAAAAAATAATGCTGTATGATCCGGCTATTTATTTATGGATCCACCGATCGGCGATCCAACGAATTTTAAGGCAGATTTAGTAAAGGATGAGAACAGGCTGATCTTTTCAGCAATTTTCCGGTTTTAATGAAATGGGATATGATTAATCTGTAACAATCATGAATTTGCAAAAAGCACCAACGGTTTACCAGTTAAGGGATTGCGCATGATGCTGGTAGATACATCAAATACTTTGCTGATCAGATTCTCATTGATCAATGTATCAGGAGATCCCTGTGCAACCAGTTCACCTGCTTTCATAAAAAATAATTGATCTGCGTATTGAATGGCCAGATTGATATCATGTATAACAGCAATGATCACCGTATGGGCATCACAGAACGAACTAGCTATCTGTAAAAACTCTTGCTGATAATTGATGTCTAAACTGGTTAATGGCTCATCCAGAAAAAGATAACGGAATCCATCAGCAGGCTTTTCCCATATTTGAGCCAATACCCGCGCAAACTGTACCCGTTGCTTCTCTCCCCCACTCAGGGTCAAATAATTTCTGGTGCGAAAATCGAGCAGGTTCATACGCTCCATCACCGCATGGCAGACCTCATGATCTTTTTTATTGGGTTGAAAATGGAAATGCGGATAACGCCCCATCATTACCACTTCTTCTACCAGCAGTGGAAAACTTAATTCTGGTAGCTGACTCATTACGGCGCGATAACAGGCCAGCTTTTCTTTGCTGATCTGTTCAAGTGGAGTGCCCGCATAACTAATATTGCCATCATATCGATTCAGATCACCACTAAATATTTTTAAAAAACTGGATTTGCCCGAGCCATTGGGCCCCAGGATCATATTGAATTTGCCGGGAAGAAAATCGGCATTGATCCCTTTCAGGATCAGTTTTTTTCCAATGCGATAATAGATATTACGGGTGCTAAGCATGCTCACCTCCTTTGTTTTGCATCAGGTCGAACCGCTTCAGCAGGATGATAAAGACAGGAGCCCCCACAATTGAAGTAATGATCCCAATGGGCAATTCGGCGGGTGCCAGCAATAATCTTGCGCACATATCCGCCAGCGTGAGTAAGGCTGCACCCAGTAACATGGCAGCCGGCAACAATCTTTTGTTATCACTGCCGATCAATAACCTTAACACATGCGGCACGATCAATCCCATGAAAGCGATCACGCCAACAAAGGCCGTAGCCACTGCTACCATCGCCGTATTCAACAACATGATCCTTTTCTTCAATCGGTCTGGATCCACCCCCAGGTATAAGGCCTCTTCTTCACCCAATAATAAAGCATTCAATTGTTTTGAATAGCGGAATGAAATGATAAACCCGATCACTGCGATGGCACCCACAATAAAAACCTGTTGCCAGGAGGCCCCGGAAAAAGTTCCAAGGTTCCAGAACGTGATGCTTCTTGCCTGTGGATCACGGGCAATATAACTCATGAAACCGGTGCCGCTTAAACAAACCGCATTGATGGCGATACCGATCAGCAATAAAGACAACACGGATACACGCCTTGCATTCTTTGCTAACGAATACACGATAAAGCTAGCCAGTAAAGCACCACAAAATGCAGCAAGAGGAAGCAACCAGGGACCGGTAAAACTTTTCATGGCAGGACTAAAAGCAGGTGCCATCACAAAAACGATTGAAGCCCCCAACGCAGCACCAGAACTGGTTCCTACCAATCCGGGTTCAACAATAGGATTGCGAAACAGCCCTTGCATCAATACCCCGCTTACGGCCAGAATAGAACCCGTAATGGCACACAATAATACACGGGGTAAGCGCAACTGAATAAAAACTCCTTCATAAATATTACCTGCTGGTTTACCCTGAAATAAATGCAGCAAGGCATTATACATATCAGCAACACTGATGGGCACTGCTCCAAAAGCAATGCCGGCGATCAGTACTACTATCAGGAGTACCCCGAGTGCAGGAAAAAAATATTTATTTTGTCGGAGCAATTGTTGGCGTATGTAAAAGATTGATCAATTTAATGATATTAGCTCCCGAACGCGGGCCAAAATAAACGATATCATGTTCTTCAAACCGTACAATGCGTTTATTTTTTCCGGCATTGGTAAGTGCCACACCGGGAACACTGCTGATGAATTTATCCATGGTACCCATGCGATCAAATCCAAAATCGGTAGCAATGATGATATCCGGATTGGCCAATGCCACTGCTTCGGCACTCATTTCCCGGGCACCCTTGCCATCATAGCTTGCAGGGATACATCCCGCCAGTCTGATCATTTTATCGCCCACTCCATTTCTTCCGCTCATCACAAAATAGTTGTTGTTGCGTAATCCGAAATGAATGATCATCACTTTCAATGAATCCTTCAGCTGTAATGCTTTCAATGTATCTGCGGCCCGGGCTAATCCTGCTTCCATATCTGCGATGATCGAATCGGCTTTTTTGCTTACACCAAAGAACTGTCCTAATTCTTTCAACAATAATTTAGCACTGTCGATGGTATTGGCACCGCCGAATGCTTTTATATTCAAACCTGCTTTTGTGATCTGGGGCAATACTGTTTCCGGACCAATATCATTGCTATGGATCACCAGGTCGGGATTCATGGAAATAATGCCTTCGGGATTCAATGCCCGGTGATAACCTACTGTTTTCAATAGCTTGGCACTATCGGGATAGGTACTGCTGAGGTCAACAGCCACCAGATCATGGCCCTTGCCCAGGGCAAAAACCATTTCTGTAAGTTGCTTCGACAAACACACAATGCACATGTCCTTTGTACCATCAATTTCTTTATTGCCAAAACGACCACATGAAAATATGCCGGTAGCAAGTATCAGAAAAGGGATTAATTTTTTCATTTTGCAGTTTTAAATAAAAAGGGCAGTTGATGAATAACTGCCCTTTTCATGATGTTAAAAATTATACTTCACATTCACGCCGCCATAAGCATTTGCCTTAAGCGGTGCAGGCAAATAAGCATCGGGCAACTGGTTGGCGAAAACCATATAAGGATACTGGGTTTTGGTGATATTGTCTACCCCAAAAAACGCATCCAGATCAATATGGTTATTCAATGATTTTCTGAAACCGATCTTTCCGTTCACCAGATTATAGCTGGTAGCCTTGCGCAAGATATTCACGTTGCTGATGGTTTCATAACCAATATTTACGCCATCCTTGTACAGGTGATATACATTCAGATACAAACCATTGTTCAATCCAACATCAACACCCCATGTATTGGCGATCTTAGGAACACCAAACACATTCAAGCCACTATAATCATAGGTAATGATATTGGAAGTGGTGGAACCTGATTTATAAATAAAATTCTTGTATTTAAAATCACTATAAGCAAAATTGAGGAAGGGAGTAACATTAGCGATCAATCCTTTTCCGTCTTTCACAATTGCATATTTAAGCAAGGCTTCAATACCATTATGATCCTGTTCTCCTCCATTTACCACATAACTATATGCGGTAGTGGTACTGTTCAACTGAACAGACACATTGGTCATTTTATTGGAGAAAACAGCATGGAAATAAGCCAACTGATAATTCAATCTACTGTTAAGCAAAGAGCCCTTGGTCCCCAATTCGAATTGACTACCCCTTTCAGGTTTGAGTGCCGAATTAAGTCTGGCCGTTGCTGCAGTAGCCGGTGATGCCACCACCGGTGTTACGATATAGAAATAGGCACTAATGGGTGCTTTGTATCCGGTGCTATAAGAAGCATACACTGAGAAATTCTTATTGAACACTTTATTTACGGCGAAATGTGGCGATACCATATTCTTGTAAGTGGTATCAAATTCAGAGGGTTTGGTTGCTGTAGCCGGATTGAATCGATCCTGCAGATATATCTTCATATTGCTGAATCCAAGTCCTGCAGTAAATGAAAGATCCTTTGGTAATCCTAAAGTCCATTCTGTGAATTCAGAAGTGGTATTGGTAATGGTGAATACATTCGAAGTAGTGGCATTGATCACCCAATATGGTTTACCAATGGCCCATCCATTGGTGGTGGTATCCAATGGATTTTGTTTCATATTGTATCCGATCGTATTGGCATGCTGGTGTTGTGTTTCAATTCCGGTAATACCACTGAGCGAAATTTTAGGACTCAGGTTGAATTTGGTATTGAAAGTAGAACGAAGTCCGATATTGATGGGTGCTTTATCTGTCCAGCCACCTGCTGAACTTACATTCTGGTTTTGGCCGGTACCAAAAATAGTGGTTGAGTTAGAAAAATTATTGCTGAAATTATAATTATGACTAACCCCTGCACGATAGCTGATCACATTGCTATGTCCGTTCCTTTTAATATAATCTACATTCCCTACACTGTAATCCTTGCTCTCGTATTGCGTGGTGGTGAGTTCGCCTCCGCGTTGATCGTAGCTGTTGGTATAGCCAAAATAAGTACTGATATTCTGTTTGGCATTGGGTTGAAATTCGCCCACAAAATTTACAAATTGTTTATCGGAACGGGTATGCACCATATAACCATCTACGTGCTGGTTGCCATAGTTCAGCAGTATGGAAGACTTCTCAGTACCCATAGAAAAATGTGTGGTAAAACGACGCAAGCCATAGCTGCCCAGTAAGATATCCTGTCCAAGGGTCGTTTGCCCCTTAACCGCTTTTACTGTTTTAAGGTTCACGGCACCCGCAATAGCCAGTCCGTATAAAGTACCCGCTGGCCCCTTGGTGACTTCCACATTGGCTACCGAACCAAAGTCGATATCATCCATCAGGGTAATGCCTTCTGCATCAGTAACCGGAATGCCATTGAGGTACACTTTATATCCTTGTCCGTCGAAATTGCTGCTTACGCCCCTGGTTCCACGAGTACCATTGCCGTATCCGCGTAAATTAAATTGTTGCCCTGCAGCCACAGATCTTCTTTGCATACTCACACCGGGAATATTAGCATTAATGGCATCATCCAGGAATAAGCCCACACCCCTTTTTAATTCTACGGGAGTTAGTTTACTGATGGAGGCAGGCTGATACAGCAATGATTTATTGCTATTAGACGTAGCCGTTACTTCCACTTCTCCCAGGGTACCGGCAGTAGGGGTAAGGCGAATATTCAGTACCTCATCACAATTTTTAATGGTGAGTTTTCTCAATTCATATCCCACATGTGTGATCGTGATCGAAGTGGCTTTGCTGCAATCAAATGAAAAATTCCCTTCATTATCGGAGCTTGTGCCAGTAGCTCCAACACCAGTGATGGTGGCACCTGCCAAGGGATTATTATTTTCGGCATCCACTATTTTCCCTTTTAGTTTTGTTTGGGCTATGGAGGCCAGGGTGATGAAATTCAAAATCAGTATGGTTATAATTCTGCGTGTCATGATTAAGCATTAAAAATATGAATCAATAAATAATATCACAGATCAATTGTATATTTTAGTAACATACAGCTGCGATAAATTAGAATGAAGAATTTAAGAAAACTTATGCCCGGGGTGGCATTTTATTCACCTTCAGTAAAGAGGATATGAGTTTGTCTGAAGTGTCCGAATAAACTAATTGAGTAAAGAACCTATCTGCTTCCATTGGAAACAGTTCATGGTTGATCAAGTCGGTCAATTGAAATTTAAACTGGTGCCTGCTGCCTTTTCCATTGGAACTTGCTTCATTTTCTGTTTGGGCATTATTGGCCAGATTTTTTATGATGGCATCTTCTCTGGAATCTTCCAGGCAGTATAAATAAGTAGCTCCATCTTTTACGGATGATTTAGCCACATCATACAGTTTCCCATTCAGGTAAAATTCCTTCCCCTCTTCTTCCCAGGAAATGGCGTTGCTGTTTTTTTCGAGAACAATAATTTGATAAGATTGATCTGGCAATCCGGCCAGCATAGCGGCTTTCATCTCATGCTGAGCCGCTGCTCTTTCGCCTACATAGAAGAAATAGTAACCCACCTGGCATGTAAAAACCAGTAATAAGCAGGAGATGGTTAATATTTTACGCAAATCACTCAATTGTAAGCCTCAAAAATATTGAATTTTATGATATTTAGTTCAGGTGGAAATGAGCTGTAAAAAAATACTTATTTCTCAAACAGCCAGGCAAATGGGCGGAATGGCTTTTCGGTATGGAGGTTGAATTTATCGATGCTGTTCTTTTTGATAAACGATATGGCTTCCTCCACTGAATCGGTGACCAGAAAAAGTGACATATCTGAATCGGAGATGGTACCCGCAGCCTTCATCACAGCGATATGTTTCACCAGTTCCTGATGAAATTCTTTGCAAAAAATAACGATGGGAAATTCACTGATCTTTTTTGTTTGGATCAAGGTGATGGCTTCAAAATATTCATCGAGGGTGCCGAATCCGCCGGGCATAACCACGAAGGCATAAGAGTATTTAATGAGCAATGTTTTACGTACAAAAAAGTAGCGGATATTCACCCATTTATCGAGGTAGGGATTTGGCTTTTGTTCCATGGGCAGTACAATATTGCAGCCTACACTTCTGCCGCCTACTTGTTTTGCCCCTTTGTTGGCGGCTTCCATGATACCCGGGCCGCCACCGGTCATGATGGTGAACCCCAATTGGGCAATTCTTCCCGAAACGGTTTCGGTAAGCTCATAATAAGGATGCCCGTCTTTAAAACGGGCAGAACCAAAAACGGTAACACAGGGGCCTACGAAATGCAATGCCCTGAACCCTTTGATAAATTCAAATAATACTTTAATGGAAAAGGCGAAATCTTTCCAGCGGCTTTGGGGACCTTCGAGGAACTTGATTTCCGACTTGATCTCAGGTTTGTCCTCCGGTGCTGTCATTGGCTATTGTACTTATCAGCCAGGCGGTTTGTAATTTCGATTACCCTTATACGTTATACGCCTTGGCCAGTTCACTTAGTTCTAAAATATTGTTTACTTCCAGTTTTTCAAACAACCTTGCCTTGTGTGTTCCGGCAGTAGAAGTATGGATATTGAGTGAATGAGAAATATCGCTAAGTGTCTTTCCTGATAACAAGAGCGAGGCGATCTCAAATTCTTTTGGAGAAAGCCTGTCGAATGGATTTACCGGGTTCCCTGATAAAGAATCCTCAGCCAGTTTATCGATCAGGGTTTCACTGATGTACTTACGGTTATTGAGGATGATGTTGATGGCCCGTGTAATTTCATCCAAGGGAGCTTCTTTTGAAATAAATCCAAATGCGCCATCTTTCATGAAACGCTTCGCATATATATTTTCTGCACTCATCGAAAAGATCAGCACTTTGGTCTCTGGATAATTTTCGTGAATGTATTTCATCAACGCCAAACTATCGGTATTCGGCATTTGTATGTCGAGCATCACCAGGTCATACCGATTTTCTTTTAATTTGGCAATTGTACTATCACCATCGAAAGCCTCATGTACTTCTGCAGGCTGGTAAATATCAGTCAACAGGGTCTTAATACCTGATCTTACAACGATATGATCATCAACTAAAAGGAACTTTTTCATAATTTTTACATAGTTAAGGATTACGGGGTTACATAAAGGTAGAATATATTCCACACAAAAAATATCAACTGCCGGGTGGACTAAAAAAATATGACATAAAATGGGCGATTTCTGGAAATTTTGAAGTCTACTATTTGAGTTCGTGGATTAAGTTTATTCGCAATTATTATAAACCTACAAAAAACAGTATCCCATGAAAGTCTTACCCAGCATATATTTCAAACATTTTAGTGACAGAATTAAGATCAGCCATGATCTATTAATATACCCCTGTATTGCAGTCTCTGAAAAGACGGCTTGTAGTTATTTTTCTATCTAAAAAGGTATTTTATACTATTCGCCTAGGGTCTCTTTTTGAGCAGAATTCATAAAGGATGCTTTCAAAAACAGTAAAATTTGCAAATACTTCATTATCAACGTAATTCAGCAAAAAGCTTAAATGCCTGTTCCCGATCAAATAGATGAGTACCCTCATTCATGGTGGCCGCAGTGCCGCAAGCAATGCCAAATTTAAGGGTGTCTGATCTACTTGCCCCTTTCAACTGCATGTACAACATACCTGCCAGCATACTGTCGCCAGCTCCAACGGTACTCTTTTTTTCTACAGTTGGTGCCAGCACATAATCTTTCCCGGTGGAATCTACGAGCCAGGCTCCTTTAGGTCCCATGCTTACGGCTACCATTTCTGCATATCCCTCACTGATCAGTTTGGCGGCAGCAGCAGGCACTTCATCTTCTTCGATCCGATCGATCCCGATGATGGCGCATAACTCTCCCAAATTTGGTTTGATGAGAAAGGCTCCCTTCCCTTTTATCGCGTGCAAGGCAGGTCCGCTGGTATCAACGATATATTTTGCGCCTATTGCATTTGCTGCATCAGCAATACTTGCATAGATATTATCTGAAACCCCTTGGGGTATACTTCCGCTTGCCACAACAAATTCCGGAGCAAAAGCATGAAGTTGATCGATCAGGGTTTCGATAATCTGATCTTCTAAGGGCATTCCGGGAAAGGTGAATCTGTACTGGCGGTTGGTGAAGGTCTCCTGCATAACCCAGTTCTCGCGGGTTTCTACCTCAGTTTTCACAGCATGGTATTTTATTCCGGCTTTCCGCAATAATTCGTTCAACATATTGCCATTGTGCCCGCCCGAAGGGAATAAAGCCGTACTGCTGATATCTAATTTCATTAATGCCTTGCTTACATTGATGCCTCCCCCGCCTGGTTCATACACAATTTCACTGCAACGCAATTTGGCTTCAGGTTGAAGGCTTTCTACCCGGCTACTTTTGTCAATACAAGGATTAAGGGTTATGGTTAGTACCATCTTCTTTTTCTATAAAATTACACTTATTACCTGGTGACTTTGGGGCATTCTAACATAATACCCAACTGAATAATCAAAGCTATTGCTGTTGTCATATATTTTTGATACGATTATCATATATGCTGCTACATACCAGCCTTAGATAAGAGATAATTTTGTTCCCTCAATCCAACCCTAACATGAAGCATTCATTATATACTGCAGGAATTTGTCTAATACTGGTATTGCTCTACCTATACGGATTGATCAGCAAGTCATTTCAAAACTCCCAAAACGGTCAACAACAAAATAATTTGAAGGATCGAAACCTAAGAATGATCTAATGATATTCTTTTATGGTCTGCTGGATCGTACTTCACAAAGATTATTTTTCCCGGCTGGTATTTAGCAACAGATTCTTCCATGATGGTACCCCTTACCGTTCCCTGAAATGCAGGCTCATCATCTGGAAGCACTTCCAGTTCCAGCTCAGCATAAGGATTGTTGCCATTCACATAAACTCCCAGCCATTGATAATTCTTAATGATGGCGCGGGCAGACTTACCCGTTAGTCGGATCGACTGTAACTCCGCATCCAGCTTTTCCATCTCGGCTTGCAGGGCTCTTTTTTTAGCTTCGGGGAATACCGATTCTTCTGCTATTGGATGCTCACCGGTTAGGTCAATCACCATTATTTGTTCATTTTCGGGATCAATCTTTACAGGGACCGTCATACCCGGTCGAAACATATCAGGTTGTAATCTGGAAACCAGTGTCTTTAATGTAGCAGAATATTTTTGTCCGAAAGAATTCTTCAGTTCCAATACCAGTTTTACCTGAGGACTATTATTGATCGTAACTCCGGTATCTTTTACCTCCAGGATTAACGCCTTTCCTGAAATTCCTGTTTTTTGTAACCGGTTTGACAAGAGCATGGGCGCAAAAAACAATTTATAAAAAAGCCATGCGATAATCCCAAATATAGCTACCAGAATTGCTGCATAATAAATACCAAATTCGCCACTACTAGTATAAACACTGATTACGGCTACAATCAAGCCCAGCAGGGCACCGGATAAGCCGATCCAAATTCCAATATTCATTTTCATGATAAGGCTTCAGGGGTCATTTATTCGTCCCCGAGAGTAAGGTAGAAAATTATACACAAAATTGCAAGGGGTAGCCATTATCTGAAAATTTACTTTTTTCTTTTTGACCAAGTGCTAATTGTTGTAATTTTATCAACAATTACATTAATGCATGCCATCAGGTTCGGTATTTACACCACAGTATAACAAAATAGAAAATGAACGTTTTGAAGCTTTGTTTCAATTCGCTTCCATGGGTATATTGGTAGCCAACAGCAGTGGCGAAATTGTATTGGCCAATGATTTCCTGTTATCCTTATTCGGATACGATAATGCGGATGAACTGATAGGAAATAAAATAGAAAAACTGATTCCCCAACGCTACCATCCTGGTCATGTACATCAACGCGATCATTACATGCAGGAACCCAAGCGCAGACCAATGGGACGGGGCATTGACCTTTTTGCCAGCCGGAAAGATGGTTCTGAATTCCCGGTAGAGATCAGCCTGAGCAATTATTCAACCGACGAGGGAAATTATGCCATTGCCTTTATCACTGATATCTCTAAAAGAAAGGAGATTGAAAATGCCGTGCTGGAACAAAAAGAAGAACTGGCATCCATTAACCTGAAAATTGAGGAACTGAACAATGACCTGGAGAAAAAAGTAGAATTGCGAACCAAGCAATTAAGGGATACCATGAAACAACTGGAAACTTCCAGGGATGAGATCACCAAGGCGCTCAGCAAGGAAAAAGAGCTCAGCGACCTGAAAAGTCGGTTTGTATCCATGGCTTCCCATGAATTCAGGACCCCACTCAGCACCATCCTGTCTTCGGCCTCACTGGTAGCAAAATATACGGAAAGTGAGGAGCAGGATAAAAGAGACAGGCATATACAGCGTATTAAATCATCTGTAAACAACCTTACTGATATCCTGAATGAGTTTTTATCGCTGGGCAAAATCGAGGATGGAAAGATCGTTTCCCATTATGCAGAATTCAGCATCAAGGAAATGGGAACAGCCATTTGTAATGAGCTTACAGGTATTGCCCGGCCAGGTCAACAATTGATATATACCCATCAGGGGAATGAAATTGTACACCTCGACCCTACACTATTTAGGAATGTGATCATCAATTTATTATCCAATGCCATTAAGTTCACTCCCGAAAATGGTACCATCACGATAACCAGTAAAGTAACTCCAAAAAAAATCAGCCTTCGCATAAAAGACAATGGGTTAGGAATTTCGCCCGAAGATCAGAGCCATTTATTTGAACGATTCTTTAGAGGGGCAAATGTGATCAATATTCAGGGAACCGGATTAGGCCTGCATATTGTTGGAAAATATATAGAACTCATGAATGGCCAGATCGAATTTAATAGCGTGTTGGAAAAAGGTACAGAATTTATCATTACTTTTAATATAGAATAACCGAATCCAAATAAAACGATATGAAGCATTTATTGCTAATTGAAGACAATAACGAGATCAGAGAAAATACCGTAGAAATTCTGGAACTCGCAGGCTATAAAGTACATTCTGCTGAAAATGGTAAAATTGGAGTTGAAACCGCTTTGCGGGAAAAACCCGATCTGATCATCTGTGATATCATGATGCCGGTGCTGGATGGATATGGGGTTTTACATTTACTGAATATGAATCCCGAGATCAAAGGGACCCCCTTTATATTTCTGACCGCCAAGTCGGAACGCAGTGATCTTAGAAAAGGAATGGAGATGGGTGCCGATGATTATATCACCAAACCTTTTAATGATATAGAGCTCTTGAATGCCATTGAAAGCCGGCTGAAAAAAGTAGAACTCATGAAAAAGAATTATGAGTCCAGCGCAGACGGCATGCGGCAGATGCTCAGCGAATTCAACGGAAAAAATATCCTGGAAGATATTACCAAAGACAGGAATACCAATTATTACAAGAAGAAGCAGATCATTTATACAGAAAGCAATCACCCCTCCCGGCTATTTTATATCATCAAAGGAAAGGTAAAGACCTACAAAACGAATAATGAAGGGAAGGAACTGACGGTGGGTCTTTTTAATGAGGGCGATTTTTTAGGATATACGGCGTTGCTGGAAGGTACCATTTATAAAGAAACAGCTGAAGCCATCGATGAAACGGAAACTGCCATCATTCCCAAAGAAGAATTTGAAGCGCTGATCAACAACAACAAGGAATTGACGCATAAGTTCATCCAATTGCTGGCCAAAAACATCAGTGAAAAAGAGGAACAATTACTCGGACTGGCATACAATTCATTAAGGAAACGAGTAGCCGATGCATTGGTGACCCTGCAGAATAAATACAAAAAATCGGGACAGCAACCATTCTCCATTCATATTTCAAGAGAAGATCTGGCCAATATTGCAGGCACAGCCACTGAATCACTGATCCGCACCCTAAGTGATTTTAAAAGCGAAAAATTGATCGAGATCAAGGAAGGAAATATCATCATCCTGAACGAGAAGAAATTGGCAGATATGCTCAATTGATGCATGCTGGCTTATAATTCAGTTGCCAGATATTTATTGAATTCATTTTTCAATTTGGTGAAATCCCGCTCCAGATATTCCATTTCATTGCGCAGCTTATCCTGACGTTTCATATTCTTATCGCTCACCACATAAATGGAATTGCTGATATCATCTTTCAGCATCCTGGCCTGTGCATTGATATCATGTTTCAATTCATCCATGAATTCATCTTTCAAAATAAACCGGTTTTGAAACTGTTCGGCCAATGCGAGAAATTCTTTGCTGCTTTCCTGGTCAACTACTTCAGATAACCGATTCTTCAGAAAACTATTTTCCTGCTTGAAAAAATCAATAGAGCGGCCCCATGTAAGATTTTCATGGAGAAATTGTTGGTGTTTAGATAGTTTAGTAGTTGACATAATATTCCCTGATTCAGAACAGCAGTATTTTAATTTATTGAATTAAAGATAATTTTAGTGTTAATATAATTGAACGATAAAAATCATATATACGAATGAGATTCGTCAGGGTTTATAGCATTCTTGCATGGTCATTTTATTGGAAACAATATCAGGACTAACATACGGTATCCCCAATCCCATGCCGCGAAGGATCAGCAGACAGGCTATACAGACCATCAGGTATGGATAAACCTTGCGTATCTTCATCCTCACTCCCGCGCCTATATGATTCGCGAAGAAAACGATTGTCCACATAACAGGCAATGTACCCACACCAAAAGCTGCCATAAAAATCACACTGTCCAATACAGAACCGGATGATAGTCCTGCCGCCATCGCCATATACACCATACCACAGGGCAATAAACCATTCAGCATACCGATCATTAGTAATGAACGGTAATTATTCTTTGTATATAGTTTTCCCATCAACCGACGAACAATCGCGAAAAAATTTGCCACTGGTGGAAGATGATCAAAACTATACCTCATCAACAGGAAAAACAATATCAAGGTTCCCAACAAGATGGACAACCACTGTTGGAACCCGAATAGACTGGCCGATCTTCCTATCCAGCCCACCAACAACCCAAGCAAAGAATAGGTGATTATCCTTCCTGCATTATATAAGAATGAACCCATGAATTTGCGAAAACTATTTTCACTTTGTATCGGCAAGGAAAGCGCCAATGGCCCGCACATTCCCACACAGTGGAAACTTCCGAGTAAGCCCAATGCTATACCTGCTGATAATAATGCGATCATACTTTTTTGTTAGTCTAAATAAATTTTTTAGAAAACTATTTTTTTCTCCGAATAATAATCAAGTCCATCTACCTGCCAATTGACATGTAACTCATAAGCCCCCTTGTAGCCCGGAGGAATGGAAAGTGTATAACTGGTATCGGTTACTGAAAAGTCTTTTCGGATATCCCTATTTTCATCTGATGGGCAATACAACAACATATTTCCTTTGATGAGTTTTCCGGCAAAATCCTTTGGAAAACTGATCTGCAACTGATTTTCTTTAGAGGTCAGTTGAATTTCAGTCGACAAGGCATCGGCCCGTTTTGTTTGATCGATCCGCTGCTGGTATTTTAACTCCTGGGCATAATAATCAGGCGTTACCAGATCGTCCTTCTCGCCAGACACTTTGAATACCATGAATAATATTCCGGCAACAAATGCGAGATAAACAAAAAGTATTTTATGTCCCCAGTTCATGTTGATTGTTTTAAAATTTAATAAATCAATGATACACTTCCGGTCCGATGAATTTGGCAGTAATGGTTTTCAATTTTTTCCCATTTTCAAATAAGCCAATGACCAATGCCGTTTTCCATCCATTCAATTGTTCTGGTTTTAGATTCACAAAGAATTGCAGGTTGGTATAATCCTCTTTTTTTACCACCAGGCTACTGCTTCCTACAAATGTGATCTCCCCCGCCATATTTTCAAGCTTCAACGTGAACGGAATATCTTCATGTGTTTTGTTGGCCAGTTTAAGGCTATACAAGTTGGCAATTCGACCATCCGGCAATGTGCTGTACGTCATACCGGCAGTACGCATCAATCGGGCATCAAGGTTGGTACGACTTACCAACAGGAATACCAATAAGCTCAGGAGTATGGTCAGCACTACGGTGTAGGCTTTTATACGAGCGGTGAATTTCAACTGCACTCCACTGGCAATACTATTTTCAGAAGCATACCGGATCAGTCCCTTTGGTTTTTGAATACCTTCCATGATGGAATCGCAGGCATCAATACAGGCGGTACAATTCACGCATTCCAACTGGGTTCCATTGCGAATATCGATAGCCGTTGGACAAACCCGTACACAGGCAAAACAATCGATACAATCACCTGATTCAGTCGGTTGGTTGAGATCGTCTTTCCTGAATTTCCCCCTGGGTTCTCCGCGCTTATTATCATACGCCACCATGATGGAATTCTTATCCAGCAATACCCCTTGTAATCTTCCATAGGGACATACCACGATACAAACCTGTTCCCTGAACCACCAGTACACAAAAAAGAATACAGAAGTAAACACGATAAGGGAAACCAAGGTGCCCGTATTGGCACCCGGATTTTCCATATAGCCAATCAGTTTGTCCATACCGATCAGGTAGGCCAGAAAAAAATTTGCAATGATGAATGAGATAGAAAAAAAGGCAATGAACTTAGATGTCCTTTTCATTAATTTTTCAGCATTCCAGGGCATTTCCCTGAGTTGCTTTTGCCTGCCGGCATCGCCATCTATCCAATATTCAATTTTACGAAAGACCATTTCCATGAAAATGGTTTGGGGACAAGCCCATCCGCAAAATAGTCTTCCAAAGATCACCGTGAACACGATCACAAATACAATGAACGTCAGCATTGCGATCCCGAAGATGAAGAAATCCTGGGGCCAGAACACCATTCCAAAGATGATGAACTTGCGCTCCAGTATATTCAGCATGAAGAGCGGCTCACCATGCAGCTTAATAAAAGGAAGTGTAAAAAATACTGCCAGGTAAAAAATACTGAACCAGGTGCGCAGGTTATATAACCTACCCTTGGGTTTCCGTGGATTTATGAAATTGCGTTTACCCTCACTGTTGATGGTAGCCACAGAATCCCTGAAAGACCCCTCTTCATCCAGTTCAATAGTCTTTTCCATAATACATATTTCTCAAATTCGTCTAAACAATATCTAATCAAAAAAGACAATCCTTATGGTTTCTTCACTTTCACAGAATCCAGCTTCACTACTTTAACAGTGTCTTTCTTCACACCGGCAGAATCTGCTTTAGGTGTAGTTGCCACATCCACATACATATCGCCCTGTGGCGCTTTGCCATTGGGCGGATTGGTACCACGCAATGATTTTACATAACTCGCCAGCAAACTGATCTCCTTAGGATTGAATTTGGTGCTCCATGATTGCATGCCCTTGTCGGGATAACCAATCGTAATGCTCTTAAAAATATCATTCAATGATCCCTTGTGGATCCAGTAATCATCTGTTAAGTTCGGCCCTACATTACCGGCACCACCTTTTAAATGGCAGGCTACACAATTGGCTTCAAACATTTGTTGAGCAGTGGCCAGGCCAGCGGCATCAGCCATGGGTACATTGTTCTCATCGATTTTATCCTTGTTCTGTGCATCATAGATATCCTTTTCCACTTTGGCTTTTTCCATTTCAGCTACATATTCCTGATCAGGATTTTTTCCGTTTCCCAGCACATGAAAATTGAGCAGGTATATCAAGGCTATTCCAATGGTGATATAGAATCCGTATTTCCACCAGGGTGGCAAGGCATTGTCAAGTTCGTGAATGCCATCATAATCATGATCGAGCATCACATCTGCTTCCTTCTCTACGGGGATGGCCTTGGTAAATAATTTAGAATCCATTCTTGCCCACCAGCTACCGAGTGCCGACTTCTGACCAGCAACAACTTTTCTTTGGGGCATTAATTCATAATAAATCCTGCGGATAGAAAATGCCATGAACAAGATCACCAACACTTCGATGGCGATCACCGTTACAAAAAAGAAGAAAGTAGTTTCAGATAGTCCACCATAATTGGGCACTACTTTAACCGCTGCCCCAGCATCCTGAGCAAAGCTCTGCTGGGCCAGCAAACTTCCTGCTATCAGCATTAGTAAGCCCAATGCTTTAGGTGTATTCCTGCTTTTTTCCATTACCTGACGGCTGAGTTCTACTAATATCCTACCCATCCCCCAGATAACAAAAGATAGCACAACGGTCATGATTACCAGTAAAACAGCCAATTGGTTGTTTCCGGAGGTTACCGTTTTTTCTGCGGTTGTTGCAGCATTCTGTGCCTGTATCACCTGTGCCATTGAAAGGCTGATTGCGGCAAGAAAGATTTTCTTTTTTATAGATGAAATGAATTGCATGTCTTTCAATTTATAATGTTGAGTTAGATAATTCCTCTTTGTCAAAAGGGATATTCGATAATTCATCCAGTTTCGATTTTCTCATTCTTTTCACCAATACCAGTAAGATAACAAAGAAGAGAAAAAAGATCAGCAATGAGATCATCGGATAGATCTGCACGTTGCTTATAGATTCAGCATATTGCTTAATGAATTTGAACATGTGTTATTTATTTTTGACTATTAGTTTTTGATTTTCCAATATCGGTACCCAGCCTTTGTAAATAAGCAATCACAGCGATGATCTCCTTCGTGGCAGGAACATCAATACCTTCTATTTTCAGGTTGATCCTGATCCCGTTTGCCTGCGCAGTCAGGTCGGCATTGGCCTGTGTATCATATCCCTTAGGATAAGGCACACCCAGCGTTTGCATGGCCCTTATTTTAGCAGGTGTTGTACTGATATCAAGGTCTTGCTCGATCATAAATGCATAAGGAGGCATGATCGACCCTTCACTCATGGAAGAAGGTTCACGCAAATGGCGGAAATGCCATCCATCTGATTTTTTCAGGTTGCCTGTACCTTCTCTTGCCAAATCCGGACCGGTACGCTTACTTCCCCACTGGAATGGATGATCATACACAAATTCGCCTGCTTTTGAGTATTCTCCATAGCGCTCTGTTTCGCTTCGGAATGGACGGATCATCTGAGAGTGGCATACATAACAGCCTTCCCTGATATAAATATCCCTTCCTTGCAATTCAAGTGGAGTATAAGGTTTAACGCTGGTAATCGTAGGCACATTCGATTTGATCAGGAATGTGGGAACCAGTTCAATTAAACCACCCACCAGGATCACTACTAAACTCAGGATCATGAACTGAATTGGACGACGCTCGATCCAGCGATGCCAGTGTTCGCCGGCATGAGGAGCCATTGACTTTTCAATTGGAGCCGCTTCTGCTGCTTCATTGGCCACCAGTGTTCCCGACTTAACTGTTTTATAAATATTATAAACCAATAAAACAGCTCCTGTCAGGTACAAAAATCCACCCAGTGAACGCATGAAGTAGAAAGGCTTCATATACGTTACTGTTTCCAGGAAAGTATATTTCAACTGACCTGCATCAGTAAATTGTTTCCACATTAAACTTTGTTGGATACCTGCCCAATACATAGGTATGGCATAAAAAAGTATACCCAATGTAGCCAGCCAGAAATGGCGATTGGCCATTTTCTTGGAATACAATTCAGTTTTGAAAATTCTTGGGATCAGCCAGTACAACACACCAAAGGTGAGCATACCGTTCCATCCCAATGCTCCAATATGAACGTGGGCAATAACCCAATCGGTGTAATGACTTACAGCACTAACACTTTTCAATGAAAGCATAGGACCTTCGAAAGTAGCCATACCGTAAGCGGTTACTGCTACCACCATGAATTTAAGAATTACATCATCGCGCACCCTATCCCAAGCTCCACGAAGGGTAAGTAATCCATTGATCATACCTCCCCAACTTGGGAAGATGAGCATCACAGAGAAAACAACACCCAGTGATTGCGCCCAGTTTGGAAGCGCTGTATACAACAAATGGTGAGGGCCTGCCCAGATATATAAAAAGATCAGGGCCCAGAAGTGAATGATCGATAAACGATAAGAATAAACAGGACGATTGGCTGCCTTCGGCATGAAATAATACATCAAACCAAGGTAGGGCGTGGTGAGGAAGAATGCTACTGCATTATGACCATACCACCATTGTACCAAGGCATCCTGCACACCGGAATAAAAGCTATAACTTTTCAACCAGGTATAAGGCAATTCACCTGAACGAACGAGGTGAAGCACGGCCACGGTAATGAATGTTGCGATATAGAACCAGATGGCTACATACAAATGTTTTTCCCTTCTTTTGATGATGGTACCGAACATATTCCAACCAAAGATCACCCAGATCACGGTGATGGCCAGATCGATCGGCCAGATCAACTCGGCATACTCAGCACCATTGGTTAAACCAAGAGGAAGCGTGATCGCAGCCGATACGATGATCAACTGCCAGCCCCAGAAATGGATATTGCTAAGCATATCACTGAACATCCTGGCCTTGCAAAGACGTTGCAAGGAATAGTAAACACCCATGAACAGTCCGTTGCCCACGAAAGCAAAGATCACCGCATTGGTATGCAGTGGCCTTAGCCTGCCGAAAGAACCAAACTGTGTAATATTAAGCTGGGGATATACTAATTCCAATGCTACCCAGAGACCGGCCAGCATACCTACAACCCCCCATAGAATGGTGGCGTATGCGAAATTTTTTACAATCCGGTTGTCGTAATAAAATTTTTCTACCTGCATGTAACTAGTTTTTGGTTTGTGTTAAATTGGCATCAGCCTTGGGCTCATCATCAAATAATATCCGTACAGATGGAGTGTAATCGTCGTCGAACTGACCATTCTTTACACTCCATAAAAAAGCGGCAAGAAAACTCCCTGCCACCAGTATGCTAATACCGATAAGTATGAATAAGACGCTCAATAGTGATGTTTTACCTTCCAAAAATATAAGAGCTACCAAAAAATCGGAATGACCGTTGTCAAAGGTTTAGATGATATAAATCAGTAGCTTTCATTTGGTTTTGGTCTAATTTTATATAGACAAACTTATAATATATGAGTAAATTTTCAAAAATAGGCTTCGTATTTCTTGCTGGTGCTGCAATTGGTGCCATTGCCGGAATTCTGCTTGCCCCGGATAAAGGTTCGGAAACCCGCAAAAAGATGGCCGACAAAGCCAAGGACTGGGGAGATGCTGTTAAAGAAAAAGCCCAAAAAGGCTTTGAAGAAGTAAACAATATGAAGGAAAATTTTGTAAAAAAGTCGGAAGAAAGGTTTTCCTGACCCGTTTTTCTCACCAATCGGTCAATATTAATGCTATAAGATTGGTATACCTTTGGTAAAAGCAACCCATTTCAGTATAGCATTTGCGACTACCAATATGGAAAAAGATCCCAATCAATTTGAACAACTATACCAGGACATTCGCGATTATGTGAATACCCGGCAGGAGCTACTGAAACTTCAGGTAACAGAAAAATCTACCCGGTTTACTGCCCACCTGATCTCTTTCCTGATCATCATCCCTTTTTTCTTTTTGGCATTTCTTTTTATCAGTTTTGCCCTTGCACATTTGTTTGCGGAATGGTGGGGACATGAATATGCGGGATACCTCACGGTTACGCTATTATACCTGATCATTGGGATGATTCTCCTGATCTTCAGGAAGCGTTTATTGGTAAAGCCCCTGAAAAATGGCATGATCAAAATGATCTTTTCAAAAAAAACGGATGACTGATATCAAAAACAGTAAAGATCTCCATGCTGCCATTGCACAATTGCAGGCTGATGTTCAACAACAGGAACATCGGATCAAAGCTGATTTCCATGCCCTCAAGGAACAATTCAAACCAGCCAATATATTGTCTAATAGTTTTGAAAAGATCACTGGTGTTCCCATCCTTCAAAAAAAGGGTGGCATTGCTGGTGGAATAATTAAAATTGGACTATCCCTCCTATTGGGAAAGATCATGGTGAAGGCTGAAGAAAAACTGGAGCACCAGGTGTACGACCTGATCGATCAGGGTTTCGACAAATTGAAAAACTTTTTGTCAACCCGTTTCCAAAAATCACCTGAGAAAGAAGAACCACCAGCTTTTGAAAATGAATTCAATGATTAACCTATGCAAAGCATTCACATGAGATTAATATTCTTCATTGCCTTAACCCTTGCCTGTTTCTCTTCCTGCAAAAAAGCCAAAGAAAAAACACAGGTTTCCAGTGCCAATATCACCGAATCGGTGTATGCATCCGGCATTGTAAAAAGCAAAAATCAATACCAGGTTTTTTCAACAGTGAACGGATTGATCGCCAAACTGCTGGTAACCGAAGGCGATACTGTTAAGAAAGGTGATCCCATCATCATCATTTCAAATGAAATCCAGCAACTGAATAATGAAAATGCACAACTGGCGGCCCAGTTCGCAGCAGCCAATATCAATTCCGATAAACTGAACGAATTAAATGCGAATATCGAGTTGGCCAAGATCAAAATGAACAATGATCAATCGCTGTTACAAAGACAACGAAACCTTTGGACCCAGGGCATCGGTTCAAAAAATGAGCTGGACCAACGGGAACTTTCCTATAACAACTCCACCACTGCCTATCAGGCTGCACAGATGCGCTACAATGACCTGAAAAAACAATTGCAATTCAGTTCCTCACAGTCGCAAAAAAGCCTACAGATCAGCAGCAGTATAGCAAAAGATTATACCCTCAAAAGCAACAACAGCGGCAGGGTTTACAGCCTGTTGAAAAAACAGGGTGAACTGGTCAATACCCAGGGCCCGGTGGCCATCATTGGAGATGCCCATGCCTTTATGCTGGAACTGCAAGTAGATGAATACGATATTGCCAAAATCAGGTTGGGACAGCATATTGCGATTAGCCTCGACAGTTATAAAGGGCAGGCATTTGACGCAGTGGTCACCAAGATCAACCCATTGATGAATGACCGAACCCGGTCGTTTACCATTGAAGCAGATTTTGTTACCGAGCCTGCTTCCCTATTCCCCAACCTTTCCGTGGAAGCCAATATCATCATTCAAACAAAAGAAAAAGCATTGCTGATACCCCGTAATTTTTTGGTCAATGATACCACGGTGATCTTAGAAAATAATGAAAAAAGAAAAATTACCACCGGATTAAAAGATTATCAGCGGGTTGAGGTACTGAGCGGATTAAACAATGGTGATATCATCCTCAAGCCGGTGAAATGAATTACAAATTAATTTTCAACATCGCAAAATCGCTGTTACTCGCCAGGTGGAAACAAACCCTGGTGGCCGCCATTGGTGTAACGTTCAGCATCACCATGTTCATCACCTTGTTGAGTTTTATGACCGGGCTCAACGATCTTCTCGACGGACTGATCCTCAACCGCACCCCGCATGTACGATTGTTCAACGACATCAAACCCAATAAACATCAGCCCATCAATAGCACGGTAACTTATGGAAAGGATTACAATTTTATCAATTCTATAAAATCAAGTTCGAGCCGTCAGGAAATTTACAACAGCGGTGCCATTATGGAATCCCTGTCTAAAGATGCTAATGTGATGGGGCTTGCGCCAAAGATCATTGCTCCCGTTTTTTTTAACGACGGCTCCATCGATATCACCGGCGTGATCAATGGCATTGATGTGGAAGAAGAAAGCAGATTATTGCATTTCAATGAATATGTAACATCAGGCAACCCGCTCGATCTGAAAAATGTATCCAACAGCATTATTTTAGGGAAAGGGCTGGCCGGAAAGTTAATTGCCAACATAGGAGATGTTGTGCAGATCACTACTTCCAAGGGTGAACGGTTTCAATTAAAAGTGGTCGGTTTCTTTCAGTCGGGCCTACTCGAATTCGACAAAACCCAAAGCTTTGCCACGCTGGGTACGGTGCAAAAAATCCTGGGCAAACCCAATTCCTATATCACCGATATTCAGGTAAAACTGTATGATATCAAAAAAGCACCTGCCCTTGCCCGTGAGTATACGCAACTCTATGGGGCCGATGCTGAAGATATTCAAACCGCCAATTCACAATTTGAAACGGGCAGTTTTGTTCGTTCCCTGATCTCTTATGCTGTAGGCATCACCCTGCTGGTGGTAGCCGGCTTTGGCATTTACAATATATTGAACATGATGATCTATGAAAAGATGGATTCCATTGCCATCCTGAAAGCCACTGGATTTTCGGGAACCGATGTGAAACGCATCTTCCTGGTGATCGCATTGACCATTGGTTTATTTGGGGGAACACTTGGACTGGCATTTGGATTTCTGTTATCCTCGGTGATCGACCAGATCCCTTTTAACACAGCAGCTTTACCCACCGTAACCACCTATCCCATCAACTATAATCCGGTATTTTATTTAATCGGTTCATCATTTTCACTGATCACTACCTACCTGGCTGGATTTTTCCCTGCCAGAAAGGCAAGTAAAGTGGATCCGGTGATCATCATAAGAGGAAAATAATATGAGCGACATCATTCTTGAAGCCAGGGGCATCTGCAAATATTTCTACGATCCGGTTAAGGTTAAAGTATTGAATGAGATCAACTTCAGCATCAACAAAGGTGATTTTGTGGCCGTAACCGGGAAGTCGGGATGCGGAAAATCAACCCTGCTTTATATCCTATCCACCATGGATACTGATTACGAAGGCGAACTACTGATCGATGGAGAACTCATGAAAGGAAAAAAAGAAAAACAACTGGCTCGCATCAGAAATGAAAAAATCGGCTTCGTTTTCCAGTTTCATTACCTGCTCAATGAATTCAGTGTACTAAAAAATGTGATGTTGCCCGGTTTAAAACTTGGCAAATACAGTGATACAGAAGTAGCTGACCGGGCCATGGAAAAATTAAAAATGCTGGGCATTGAAAATCTGGGTATGAAAAAAGCCAATCAGTTGTCGGGCGGCGAAAAACAACGGGTAGCCATTGCCCGTGCGCTCATCAACGACCCGCTGATCATCATGGGCGATGAACCCACCGGAAATCTTGATAAAAAGAACAGTGAGATCGTTTTTGATATTTTTAAAGAACTGGCCGAACGGTATAAGCAAACGTTGTTGATCGTTACCCATGACCAGGGCTTTGCTGCTAACACACATCGCATCATTGAAATGGAAGATGGAAAGATCATTAAATAAAAGAGTTCCATGTACCCCAATCGCCTTTCATGAAATCAAAAAATAGGTTAACGGCATTTTGGAAAATACTAGGCCCCGGCCTCATTACCGGAGCCAGCGACGATGATCCCTCAGGCATTGCCACATACTCGCAGGCGGGTGCTAAATTCGGACTCACCACCTTATGGGCCGCAGTGGTTTCTTATCCATTGATGTATGTGATCCAGGAAATGTGCGCAAGGATCGGCATTGTAACCAACCGAGGACTGGCGGGTGTGGTAAAAGACAATTACCCTAAATGGGTGTTATATGTGTTGCTCTTGTTCAGTTGTCCGGCCATCATTCTCAATATCGCAGCTGATATTGCCGGCATGGGAGCCGTTAGTCACCTGATCTTTCCAGCTGTTCCTGCTCCCTTCTTCAGCATTGGCTTTACGCTACTGCTCCTATTCGTTACCGTTAAATTATCGTATCGAAAGCTGGCGGCCATCATGAAATGGCTTTGCCTGGTATTACTGGTATACCTGGTTGTTCCCTTCCTTTCTCATCAGGATATAAAACATATCATCCGCAGTACTTTTATACCAAATTTTTCGCTCACCAAAGATTATATGATGGTGCTCGTGGGTGTACTGGGTACTACCATCTCGCCTTATCTTTTTTTCTGGCAAACTTCCATGGAAACTGAAATATATCAAGGAAGAAAAAAACATATCATCCTGGATAAATTTATCCTGCCCAATATGAAAAAAGACATCCGCTATGGCATGTTCTTTTCGGTGATGATCATGTATTTTATTACCCTCACCGCAGGTACAGTACTGCACAATAATGGCGTACTGGAGATCAATACTGTAGAGGATGCTGCAAAAGCCCTTCAACCATTGGCAGGCGATATGGCCTATGCCCTGTTTGCCATTGGTGTAATCGGCATCAGTTTTCTGGCGATACCGGTATTGGCCGGATCCTTATCCTATATCATCACCGAAACCCTGGGATGGAAAGAAGGGCTGAACAAAAAATTCCATGAAGCCAAAGAGTTTTATGGGGTGATGATCGTTTCTACCCTACTCGGTCTGATATTGCAATTGGCAGGTATCGATCCTGTGAAAGCCCTGTTGTATACCGCCATATTATATGGCATCACCGCACCGGTAATGATCGGCATCATCCTGCATATCTGCAACAGCAAAAAGATCATGGAAGAATATACCAATAGCCTCTACAAGAACATCATTGGCATGATCGCCCTCTTGCTGATGGCCGCATCGGCAGTATTACTGGCCGTGTTCATCCTGAGGTAATAAATATTAATAATTTCTATAACAAAATTTTAAACATATCCGCAGCCAATCAACAATACCTGCTTGACTGATAATAATTTTATGTTTTCCTAACATTTGTCAGGCTATGATTATGCAATAAGTTGTTACTTTGCCCACCATTAAATAATAATATGATTCATCCCTATCAATATGTTTCGCCACAAGAAGCATTATCCATTATCCAGAGTAATCAACGTGTTTTTGTTCAAGGCAGTGCCTGTACACCCGTTTATCTGCTGCACCAGCTGGCGCTGGAGGCGCATCGCCTCAACAATGTAGAACTTGTTTTCATCAGTGTACAGGGTGATGTGGAAGTGGACAAGCCGATCTATAAAGACGCTTTCCATATCAATTGCCTGTTTGTATCTTCTTCCATCCGCGAATCTGTGAATAACGGCTATGCCGATTTTATTCCTGTTTTCTTAAGTGATATACCGGATCTTTTCAAAAAGAATATCCTGCCCCTGGATGTGGCCATCGTTCAGGTATCGCCTCCCGATCAACATGGCTATTGCTCATTGGGCGTATCGGTAGATATTGCCCGCACGGCCGTAAATACCGCCAAATATGTGATCGCACAGGTGAACCCGCAGATCCCCCGTACCCATGGCGATGGCATGATCCATACCGATCGCTTTACCAAAATGGTATTGCATGAAGAAGCCTTGCCGGAAATAGATTATGCCGCAAAAATTGGTCCCGATGAATTGACCATTGGTCGCTATGTTGCCGAACTGATCGATGATGGAAGCACTTTACAAATGGGTATCGGCACCATTCCGGATGCCGTGATGCGTTCCCTGTATAACCATAAACACCTGGGCGTTCATACGGAGATGTGCAGTGATGGCATCATTGACCTGGTAGAAAAAGACGTGATCGATAACAGCAGGAAAAGTATCCATCCCAATAAAACCGTTACGAGCTTTGCACTGGGCACCAAAAAATTATACGATTATGTGGATGACAATCCGGCCTTCGCTTTTCTTGACATTGATTATGTGAACGACCCCCATGTGATCAGGCGGAATAAAAAAGTGATCGCCATCAACAGTGCTATTGAAGTAGATATTACCGGACAGGTTTGTGCCGATAGTATTGGCACAAAGCAATACAGTGGCATTGGCGGACAAATGGATTTTATGCGTGGGGCTGCATTGAGTGAAGGCGGTAAACCCATCATTGCGCTCACCAGCAGAACCAAAAGCGGAATATCGAGGATCGTACCCACCCTGAAAGAAGGTGCCGGGGTTGTAACCACCCGCGGACATATTCATTATGTGGTTACAGAATACGGCGTGGCATTTTTATATGGAAGAAATCTACGACAAAGAGCAACAGAACTCATCAATATTTCCCATCCGGATGACCGGGAAATGCTATACCGCTATTGTTATGAGCGTTTCAAGATCTTCCCATAGGATGCTGCTGCAATAATTTCAGCCAGCTGAAGAATAATCTTTGCTTGGCCAGAAGGATCACAAATTTCTTCTCATCTTTTGTTTTCTTATGAAAAAGATCCAGCAAGGTTTTGAAAGCTGAAGGATCTACGACTGTATGTTCATGCAGCATATCGGCGATGAGCAATACAGATAAAGGCACAGGTTGCTTTACAGGACCATATTTTTTCAGCAATTTCTTTTGAGCAAGTTCTCTGTTGAATCCATACTTGTTTCCAATATGGTGACTGATGGCATTGCTGATCGCGTTGATGTCGTAAAAGATTTGTTGCCTTGCAGCAGTTGATTGCAATTGCATGATGGAACCACTAAGTTTTTTTAACAAGGCTGCTGATCGTAGCGAGTCAGGAGTTGATCTTTTATCTTCAAATGCAGATGCAGCCAATTTTTTAAGATCGGGCTGCATGGGCCTGAATCCCATTTTATAGTAGAACCAAAATGCGGCAGATTGTATCCCTTCTTCATTCCCTTTTCCAATTTGAAAGGGTTCGATCAGGAAAGAACGAATTTGAAATTGATGAATAAATACCTGCATGAGCCGGATCATCAGCAAGGCCGATTCGCCGCCCCTGAATGCAGGAAGGATATTCAAGCCAAACCTGCACTGATGGCCTAATATCCAACCTCCACCATATCCCACCGGCACCCCATTCTTTAATAGCAGGTATCCGCAATAACATTCCAGTGCCAGTTGTTTTTCGGATTCCATAAAAAATAAAGCCACACTGATGCCGCGGTCGGCCTCCAGATAAACTGTTTGATCAGGATCAGCATAGGTGAACGGATCAGTTTCCTTGAATAGCCGGTAAATTGTTTGCTGGGCAAGTTGAACCAATGTTTCTTTTTCGGAATGCGAAACGGGAACAGGCCTGATCAATTTTTTGGAGAACTTGAAAATATTTTCTGCACTATGTTTTTGCAATCCGTCTGCATGAATGAACAGTTGCTTATTAATTTCAGGAAATGATTCCTGCTCAATGCAGGTATAAATTTTGAAACTGGCAAATACGGCTTCCCGTTCAGTAATTCCTTTCACCGACCGTTCAATTTGGTGGATGATCAATTCCAACTGCCTGTGTTTGTCATTTCCCCAGAATAGGGCAAGCCATTTTTTCCAGCTTAGTTTTTCTTCACTAAGCATTTCCTGTTCAATATCGGTGAGCCCTTTGCCCAGCAATTGCATCAATGCGTCGGTATCTCCACCTACATCATCCAAAAAAACACGAATACCTTTTTGAGTCAATAATTTTTTATTGAGATAATAACTGAAGCATCCCGTAATGGTGGTTACGGGCAATCCGGTATTGGCCAGTTCTTTTAATAATGAATTGTTTTTTTGTACACGATTCAATAAGCCCGAATAGGCTGAAACTGCCTGTTGGTAAATATTTTCACTGGCCGGATATACCTTCAGAAATAACAATTCCTCAAAAAAAGATTTTACGAGTGCCGGATCAGAAAAACTTGATGCTGTCAAATGATGAAGCAGATCGCTGATGGCTTGTTGCGATTGGCTACCATAATCGAATTTTTGGCCATGGAGTTGCTGAAGCCAATTTTTTATACCTTTTTTTGATGCAATTGTTCGCATGATCAGTAATCAAAAATTTATACGCCCTGTAATGCAACAGGATTTGTTCCAGATTTTCGCCTGAACCATTTCCATCCTTCCACCCAGAATGTACTTACCAGGGCAACTCCTACGCAACTGGCTATTACGGGAAGGGATATGGCTTCCAATCGAAATAGATGCTGCATAAAAGGAATGTACATGAATGATGCAATGAATATCAGGCTCACCGCACTAATGATGAGTACCAGGTTATTTTTATACCTCAATGTAGTAAAAACTGAATAATAAAATGACCGATTTACCAGCGTAAGCAGGATATTACAACACAACAAGGTTACAAATATTACTGTACGCACCATTTCTTCATCCTGTTGTTGCTGCATGAAATAGAATCCCAGTCCCAGACAACCACCCGTAATAAACAATCCCTGAATGATGCTGAGGGTAAGTTGTTTGGCCGATAAAAAATTATTGCTCTGTGTTCGTGGCGGACGAAGCATGGTACCTTTTTCCATGGGCTCACGTTCATAAATGATGGAGCAGGTGGGCCCCATGATCAGTTCCAGAAAAATGATATGTACAGGCGAAAAAATATCGGTGAATTTCCAGAATAATAATAAAGGCAGCGTAACGATCAGGATGATGGGAATATGAATGGAAACAATGTATTGAATGGCTTTTTTCAGGTTATCGTAGATCTTACGACCCAGTGCCACGGCTTCGGTCATATGGCCCAGGTCATCATCTCCCAATATCAAAGCGGCAGCAGATTTTGCCACTTCACTTCCCCGTTGCCCCATGGCAATACCAATATGAGCGGCTTTCAATGCCGGACCATCATTTACTCCATCACCCGTCATGGCCACAATTTCGCCATTGTCTTTCAGTGCTTCAATTACTTTCAATTTTGCTTCGGGGAACATACGGGCATAGATATTCACGGAAGAAACTTTTTTCTGCAGAGCTGGTCCGTCCATCTCCAGTACTTGTTGTCCGGTAAGTACTTCCTGGTCGTGTTCCAGATGAATTTGTTGGGCGATGGCCATGGCTGTTTCGGCATAATCGCCGGTAATCATTTTTACGGCGATACCGGCTTCTTTAAATTGCTGAATCGCTTCGATGATCCTGGCTTTAGGGGGATCATAAAAAGCAACCAAGCCTAAAAAATCAAAGGCAAATGATTCTTGCGAATCGGGCCAGTGTGCAGTATCCCATTTTCCTTTTCCTACACCCAGCACCCGGTAACCCAACTTCGCATACTCGAGAACCTGCGTTTCAATATGCTTTAATGCAGCCACTCCCAATCCGCTCAATTTTAAAATGGCCTCCGGTGCTCCTTTTGCCGCGATCAAGGTTTCTCCGCTATCATTTTTAAAAATATGGGTCATCATGGGCGGCTTCCCTGAAATGGGATATTCATGGATCTGCCGGAATGATTTTCGTTTATCCGTTGCCGTTGATTTTTCATACAGCTCATGAATAGCCTTTTCCATCGGGTCGAATGGATTGGTTTCGCTCGACCACATGGCATATTCAATTAATACAGCTGGCAAATTGAGGTTATCCGTGATCGTGATGCTTTTGTCCGACTGGGCATCGTACACAGCAGCAATGCTCATTTTGTTTTCGGTAATGGTTCCTGTTTTGTCGGCACAGATCACCGTGGCAGAGCCCAGCGTTTCTACATACTGCGGTTGTTTCACAATGATCTGGTACTTCAGTAACCGGAAGGCGCCCAGGGCCATGAATGTGCTGAATGCCACGGGAATTTCTTCGGGGATCACCGACATGGCCAGGGTCAACCCCTGCATCAGGGCATGTATGAAATTGCGGGAGGCATAATAATTATAGGCAAATACGAGTAAGAAAGCTGCTACCCCAAACCACACCATATATTTTACAAATAGTTGGATCTGCTGTTGTAGCGGTGTTTTTATGACCGTTATTTCTTTTAGCGAAAGACCGATCTTTCCAAACATGGTTTTGTTACCCACGGCTGAAACCCGGATGGTTGCACTTCCGCTGCTGATGAGGGTTCCCTTGTATACGGTACTGTTATTACCGGCTGTTTTATTTACCGGAAAAGACTCTCCGGTTAGGATAGATTCATTTATGGAGAGATCATTGGCTTGTACTATCAACCCATCGGCAGCCACAATAGCACCTTCTTCCAACAATACGATATCATCGACCACAATCTCTTCCGTCAATATTTCAATTTGAGTTCCGTTTCGGATCACTAAAGCATGTGGTGCCGATATTTTTTTTAGTGCTTGCACCGCATTGCGGCTTCTATAATCCTGAAAAATGGAAATACCGGATACGATCATGATGGCTGCAAGCATGATCATCCCTTCCTGATACTGTCCAACCACAAAATAAATGGTACAGGCGGTGATCAATAAAAGGAACATGGGCTCCAGCACAACACCTTTCAGCACTTGCCATAATACACGATCTTCCTGCATTTCAATGGTATTATTGCCATGTTGTAAACGAGAAAGGTCCACCTGTTCAGAACTTAAACCGGTGTGATCAGAAGGGGAATTCATAGGTGTAATTTTACTTAATCAGTAATCCTTTCCGCCCTGCTGCCAGGTTACTCAGTAAGGTTACAAACAATACAATACTGATACTGGATGCCGGCATTAAGATAGCCGCCACCATGGGAGACAAATGGGCGGATACGGCAAATGAAAGTCCGACAATATTGTATAAAATAGACAATATAAAACTCGCCAGTACTATGCGTTTCCCATCTTTGGCAAACTGTAAAAGTTTAGCCATCCGGTTCACACAACTACCTTCCAGAATGGCATCACAGGCAGGAGTAAATAATGCTGTATTATCTGTTACGGCAATGCCCACCTCGCTTTGCATCAAGGCCCCGGCATCATTCAATCCATCGCCCATCATTAATACATTCCTATGTTGCTCTTGCAGTTCATGTACATACTGGAGTTTATCCTGGGGTGTTTGTTGAAAACGTATCACAGCAGTCTTTCCAAATAATTGTTCCAAGTTATTCCTTTCCGAATCGTTATCACCCGATAACACGTGAAGCTGGTAACCCATGTCGACAGTTGATTTCAGCATATCCGTTAATCCCTCACGGTAATGGTTACTCACACTGAAGCGCCCCATATGAACATCATTGATGAGCAGGTGTACATGGGTGCCGGTATCGTAAGTGACGAGGCCCGACTTATACTGCCCGATAAAAGCAGCAGATCCCATTTTTACAGGAACCTGGTTTACCAATGCGGTGATCCCTTTACCGCTGATCTCTTGAAAATTCTCAACCTCCATCATCCCTTCTCCATCCACCATCATGCTTGAGGCAATGACCTTGCTCAATGGATGCGATGACTGACGGGAAATATTCCGGATCATCATCCTTTCATTTTCAGTGAGCGGTGTGCCATGATATATAACTTCGGCAGTATGCCCCTGTGTGATGGTTCCTGTTTTGTCGAATACCACGGTATCCACTTTTGCCAGGGCTTCAATAACACTGGCATTCTTCATGTACAACTTACTTTTCCCGAAAATACGCAGCATATTCCCGTAGGTGAAGGTGGCGGAGAGCAGTAAGGAACAAGGACAGGCCACTAACAGCACTGCGGTTAGTGCAGGAAAAATATTAGCCGGATTATTCACCCACCAATACAACACAGCACCCAGCGCTACGGTAAAAAGACATAAAGTAAAATATTTGCTCCAGGGATGAATGAATGATTTGACCGTGTTTTTTGGTTGATGAAAAATATCATTATTCCATAATTGGGTGATATAACTCTGCGATACTTCATTGATCACTTCCAGTTCAATGGCAGTGCCTACCTGTTTGCCGCCAGCATAAACCAGCTCACCACTTTTTTTCTCCACGGGTGTATTCTCACCGCTAACAAAGCTATAATCCACATTGGCCATCCCTTTCATTAAAATGGCATCGGCGGGCACCATCTCTTCATTCCGGATGATCACCCGGTCGCCTTTCTTGAGTTTGGTGACGGGAATATTCTTTTCTTCGCTACCATTAATAACGGTAACGCCTAGAGGAAAATAAGATTGATAGTTGCGTTCAAAGGACAGGGAGTCATAGGTCTTATCCTGGAACCACCTGCCTACCAGCATAAAAAAAACGATCCCGGTGGCTGAATCCAGAAATCCGGCACCGGTACCTGATATGATCTCGTAATAACTTCTGCTGTAAGCCACCAGGATGGCCAGCACAATGGGTGCATCAATATTTAAGAACCGTTGTCTGAGCCCTTTCCAGGCCGATACAAAGAAATCAGAGGCGCTGAAAAAGAGAACGGGTAATGATAATCCGAAGTTAAGCCAGGCAAAGGTTTCCTTCAATCCGGATTGTTCAATATTGCCCGATGAAAAATATTCGGGAAAACTCAGCATCATGATATTGGCAAAACAAAATCCTGCCACACCAATTTTATATATCCTGCTGCGGTTAAATACCGTCTGTACTTTTTTACCGGTATCCTGTAAACTGATATAGGGTTCATACCCAATGAATGCTAAAAGTTCCACTACTTTTCTCAAGGAGATCTGTACAGGATCAAAGATGATAAAGACCTCTTTCCGCTGAAAATTAGTTTGTGATTTTATGATACCCGGCTCAATGCGATGTAAACTTTCGAGTAAAAATACACAGGATGAACAATGCATCTGTGGAAGTGAGAAGGTAACATTGGATTGATGTTCACTGCTGAATTGGATCAGTTTTTGTATGGTTCCCGCATCATCCAGATAAGCAAAACGGTCGGAATTGAATTTGCCCCGCACTTTAATGCCGGGGTTTTTATCAAGGTCGTAATAAGAACAGAGGTTGTTCTCATTTAATAAAAGAAATACCTGCTTACAGCCAAAGCAACAGAATTGTTTTTCATCTACAAAAATTTCTTCCGGGCATTCATCGCCGCAGTGATAACATTTAGTGGATATGACAGTGGCTGTTTCGATGATCATGAATATTTTTCTTCACAAATTTAGGTATAAAATTGAGCCGCCACGTAAGACTACGCGGCGGCTTGATTAGACAGAAACTATTGAACACTCTTTGATTTGCAGGTATTCCCA
>Ga0194037_1000142_pt1 | contig 53262 bp, 36 predicted proteins | sample JunL306m_MetaG_FD_148653 | JGI IMG/M metagenome (GOLD analysis project Ga0194037, IMG submission 148653) | Anoxic zone freshwater microbial communities from boreal shield lake in IISD Experimental Lakes Area, Ontario, Canada - Jun2016-L304-6m | ecosystem: Environmental > Aquatic > Freshwater >... | reverse complement strand
TGGGATGCGTCAGCAAGGACTTCCGCCAGCACCAGTATTTTTCCGGCATCAACCAGGTCCTTTGCACGAACAATTCGGCCCGTGTCGGGGGAGATAAAACGCAGTATTGCACCTACCATCATCCGATGTGCTGCAGTGGCAACGTCCACCGGTTCATGCCCAATTTCGCGGCGCGCATGTGGATGCAGGATGCCAGTGGCGGCTTGGTGGCGTCCCTCTACGGCCCGTCGAGCGTGACGGTCGCCACCGATGCGCAACATTCGATGACGGTGACGGAAAAGACCAACTATCCATTTGATGGCGACATCGAGTTTGCCTTCTCCGGCCCGGTCGGCACGAGTTTGCCATTTCGAGTGCGCATTCCTGGCTGGTGCAAGCAGGCGAGCCTCACCCTCAACGGCAAGCCAGTGAAAGACACACTGCAATCCGCTAGCTTTTTTGCCCTACCGCGTGTCATGCGCCCGGGAGACACCGTGCATCTCAAGCTGCCGATGGCCGTCAGCATGAATCGCTTTGCCAACGCGATCCTGATCGACCGCGGGCCCTTGGTTTTCTCCTACCCGATTCCGGAAAACGTGGAGGTTGTTAAGAAGGTGGCGATGAACAGGTGCAAAGCGGGAGAAAAACCCACCACCACGCAGATATACGAGGATTTAGCGGAAAAGGACCGCGAGATCCACCCTAACGAAGACCCGCTGTTCCCGAATCTCAATCTCACACCAGCCGGACCGTGGCAATATGCGCTGGCGTTGGGGGACAAAAACTTCCGGGACAAAGTGCGGGTTGTCCAAAGGAAGGTGGAAGGCTATCCATGGGATCCGGGTCAAAGCCCGATCACCATCGAAGTGCCGGCACGGTCGGTGAAGGGGTGGGAACTGGAGGATGGCCAAAGGAACCCGACTTTGCCGCTAACCTATACTCTCGACGGCCCGGAACAACACATCATGCTGGTGCCGCTGGGAAGCACGCGTTTGCGCATCAGCGCGTTCCCCGAGGGTGTCGAGCGGCATGAGTTGCCGGTGACTGATCTGCAGGTCTCCGGGCCATTTCCTTATCTGCCCAAGGAGGCCTTCGACAGCCAGAAATTCGGACCCGAGGTGCCGAATGGCGTGGCTGACTGGAAGCCGGTCACACCCGACAAGCGCGGCTACAAGCGCGACTATGTCGATCTAACACCTCTCATGCCGCCGCTCGCAAAATCCGACGAGAACTCCGAGCACAAAGGCCCACGTGGACTGGCGTATGTCCGGGCCAAGATCACGGTTCAAACAGCCGGCGCGGCGGTTTTGGCCATCACCGCACAAGATGCCTGCGAAGTGCGCCTCAACGGCAAATCGATTCGCATCATTCGGCAGCCGAACGAGGGGATTTTTAGTTTTCCGGACTGGATTCCCGTCAGGCTGAAAGCCGGGGAAAATGAGATCCTGTTGAAAGTCGGGCAATATGGCAAGGTCCCGACGTGTCAAGCCGGCTGGGGTGCCAGGATCTTGTGTCTGCAGTGATTGGCTTGTGATGCAGAGCGAAAGAAACTGAAAAAATTAACAAGGAGCGAAACGATGAAGCACAAGATCACGCTTCTCAGCACTCTGTGGCTAGCACCGCTGGCCGCACTGTCAGCCGCCGATGCGCAGAAGACGCCCGATAGGAAACCCAACATCGTCTTCATCCTGGCCGACGATTTGGGATGGAAGGACACCAGCCTATACGGCAGCAAGTTCTGCGAGACGTCGAATCTCGAGAAGCTGGCGAAGCGCGGCATGATGTTCACGCAGGCGTATGCCGCCAACCCGCTCTGCTCGCCCACGCGCGCAAGCATCATGACCGGCATGTATCCGGCGAGGGTCGGCATTACACAGCCCCACTGCCATTTGCCCGCCGTGCATCTTCAAGCCGCGCTGGCCTGGAAATCGTTGCCGTATGAACGGGCGCGGCAGGTGTCCAGCGCGACACGGCTCAATACCGAATACTACACGCTGGCCGAGGCCTTGCATGACGCCGGCTATGCGACCGGGCATTTCGGTAAATGGCACCTGGGACAGGAGCCATACAGTCCGCTCCAGCAGGGCTTCGACGTGGATGTGCCCCATTCTCCGGGACCGGGACCGGCCGGGTCCTACGTGGCGCCGTGGCATTTTTCGCCTGAATTGAACTTCACGGGACAGCCCGGCGAGCACATCGAAGACCGCATGGCTGCGGAGGCGATCAAATTCATCAGGGCGAACAAGGATAAGCCGTTTTTCGTTAACTACTGGGCGTTTTCGGTCCACGCCCCGTTTGACGGGAAAGCGGACCTTATCAAGAAGTATGCGGCCAAGGCGGATCCGAATGACCCGCAACGGTGTCCTGTCTATGGCGCCATGGTGCAGAGTCTCGATGAAAATGTCGGGCGGCTGATCGGCGTGCTCGATGAATTGAAGCTCACCGAAAACACGATCATCGTTTTCTTTTCCGATAACGGGGGGAATATGTATGACCGCGTTGACGGCATCCCGCCGACCAGTAATGCGCCGCTGCGCGGCGGAAAGGCGACGATTTATGAAGGCGGGACGCGCGAGCCTTGCGTCGTGATCTGGCCCGGCAAGGTGAAGCCCGGCTCGCGAAGCGACGCGCTCTTTTCGAGCATCGACTGGTATCCCACGATCCTCAGTATGACTGGGGTAACGCCGCAACAGGCCGTGAAGTTCGACGGCGTGAGCCAGACGCCGGCCTTGCTGGGCACGGGTGCCCCGCGCGACACGGCATTCTGCTGTTTCCCGCATTACACCCCGGCAACCGGCGCCGTTCCATCCGTGTGGGTCCGGCGCGGTGACTGGAAGCTCATCCGCTTCTTCTGCGACAGCCCGGATCAGACCGACCGCTTTGAGCTCTATAACCTGCAGGAGGATCTGGGAGAGTCAAAGAACCTGGCGGCGGAACATCCGGACAACGTCAAGGAGTTCGATGCCCTGATCAGTCAGCACTTGAAAGACATCAATGCCGTTATTCCTGTGAAAAACCCGGGTTATGATCCCGCAGCGAAGATGCCTGAGCCCGGGAAAAAACCGACTCAGGCGAAGACCGCGGCCCCGAAACAGAAAAGCGCTGTCAAGGATGTCAGGCAGGAGCTGGAAAAGGCCGGCGACGCGATGTAGGGATGCGCGCTTCGGAAAGGGTCAAGCTCAACCAGAATCAATCAAACAATGGTCAAATTACTCTTAATCACCATCGGCACAGCCGCCGCAGGCGCGTTGTCCGCCACGAATGGGCCGGCTCAGGGGCCCGGCATTTCCGCAAGCGTGTCGGCTCCGCTCGCAGGCCGCGGTGCCACGGTTCCCTGGGTGGAATATCAGGCTGTAACCAGCAATACCAACGGGGAGATTCTTGCGCCCGACCGCAAGTTTGGAACCATCGCGGCCGAGTCCACCAGCCGCAGTGCGGTGAAACTAAAGCAAACCGGGCAGTATCTCCAATTCAAGACCACGGCAGCCGCCAATTCGGTGGTGGTGCGTTTTGTCACCCCGGATTCCGATGATGGGACGGGCCTGCAAGCCACTCTCAGTCTTTACGTCGATAATGTCTTCCGCCGGAAAATTAATCTAACATCCAAATACGCCTGGGCCTACGGCGGTGAGGCGGCGACCTCCAACGACCCCAAGCTGGGCGGCGCCCACCATTTTTACGACGAGGCCCGCGCTTTGGTGGGCGATATTCCAGCGGGTGCCGCCGTCAAGTTGCAAAAAGATGCCGATGACCGCGCCGAATACTATGTCATTGATTTGGTTGACTTGGAACAGGTCGCTTCACCTAAAACCAAACCCGCGGGTTACATTTCGATTGCGGATTGCGGCGCGGTGCCCGATAGCGCACAGGATGCGGGCGATGCCATCCAGGCCTGCATCAAGCAAGCCAAAGCCGCTCAACAGGGAGTCTGGATTCCGGCCGGAACTTTTCACAGCCAACGCCATGCGTTCGACGTTTCCGAAGTCACCATTCAGGGCGCCGGGATGTGGTATTCGACTCTCCGCGGGCAATTCGCACGCTTCAACTGCACAGGCAACAACTGCCGCTTTGCCGATTTCGCCATCCTGGGCGAGACGATTTGCCGCGATGACAAGTCCCCCGAAACTGGTTTCAACGGCCAGGCCGGGACAGGTTCGCGCCTTGAAAACATCTGGGTCGAGCACACCAAAGTCGGCTTCTGGGTCAGCGGCGGGACCACCGGGTTGGTCGTCACCGGGGGTCGCTTCCGCAACCTGTTTGCGGATGGGATTAACTTCTGCAACGGGACCAGTTATTCGGTCGTTGAGAACTCCCATTTCCGCAACACTGGCGATGACGCGCTGGCATCGTGGTCGCCTAAAAAGGATCCTGTCAACACCGGCAATGTCTTCCGCTTCAACACGATCCAGGTGCCTTGGCGCGCCAATGGTCTGGCGATTTATGGCGGCAAGGACAATCGGATCGAGAACAACCTTTGTTATGATGTGGTCACTTACCCGGGGATTCTCATCTCGCAATCATTCGACGCCAACCCCTTCGAGGGGACGACCGTGGTCCAGCATAACTCGCTGATCCGTGCCGGCGGGCCGATGTTCCGCGGCGAACACGGCGCGCTCAAAATCGATGCGGGTCAGGGCGAAATCCGCGGGCTGGTGGTCCGTGATCTGCTGGTTGATGGCGCCACATTTGCCGGAATCGAATTGGCAGGCAGATATCCCATCACGGGAGCCGTCTTTGACCATATCCAAATTGTCAGGGCTGGCGCACAGGGGATCTATATCAGATCCGACCTGGCTGGGGATGCGGCGTTTTCATCTACGAACATCACTGATTCTGGCAAGGAATCCTTGCTCTATGACGCACGCAAGCCGCTCTTCAAACTCAATCTGGGTGAGGGCAATCACGGCATGAAAGTCAGTTTGCCAGCATCCCCGTAATCATCCGAACATAAATGGTACCAGTCCTCGCGGATTCTAGTGGGGCACCCATCCTGATCACCTGAAAAATTAACATGAACCACACCCGTGCGCGGTCAAATCTGCAGCCTTAAACGAAATGAAATGTGTAATGAATAGATACGGTTACGCCCTGATTGGCCTGATAACGCTTGCTTGTGTGTCCGCGAGGGCAGCGGACAAGCCCGCAGATTCCAACCAAGTCACCGCCAAAGCTATCGAGCGCTGGCAGGACCTGCGCTTTGGCATGTTCATCACTTGGGGGCCGGCCACTCTGACGGGGAAAGAAATCAGTTGGTCGCGCAACAGGGAGACGCCGACTGAGACCTACGACAATCTCTACAAGAAATTCAACCCAACCAAATTCAACGCGGATGAATGGGTTGCCATTGCCAAAGAGTCGGGCATGAAATACATCGTCCTGATCTGCAAGCACTGCGACGGCTTTTGTCTCTGGGATACAAAGTACACCGACTACAACATCATGCATTCCCCTTTTGGGCGCGATGTCGTCAAGGAACTTTCCGAAGCCTGCAAACGGGAGGGTATGCCGTTCGGAGCATATTACTCCGTGAGCGACTATCGTCACCCCGGTTGGGTAGTGAAAAACCCTCGCGTCAAACGCGCCAAATACGATTTGGATGCTTATGCGATTTACCTGCAAAATCAGGTCCGGGAACTACTCCAAAACTATGGCCACTTGCTGACCATTTGGTTTGATGCCGATACCGGCCCGGAAGATTTCACCGCCTTCGCCAAGCATGGGCTTGAGACCATCGATTTTGCGCGCAAGATCCAACCCGATATCGTCATCAACAACCGCACTCTTGCCGCCCGAAACAGCGGCGATTACGCGACCCCCGAACGGAACATCGGTGACTTCAACATGGTGCGCCCTTGGGAAACCTGCTGGGAGCTGGGCAGCCAATGGGCCTGGAAACCCAACGACACTCCCACGTCACTCAAATCCCTCCTGCATACCTTGATTAAGGTCGCGGGCAATGACGGGAATTTATTACTCAATGCCGGCCCCAAATCAACCGGTGAATTTGAGCCTGAAGATGTAGCCCGCCTGAAGGAAATAGGCGCCTGGCTCAAGCAATATGGCGAAAGCATTTATGGGACACGCGGTGGCCCTTATCTGCCCAGCGGATACGGCTCCTCCACGCGCAAGGGGCAGACGGTTTACCTTCACGTCCTCAATATGCCGGCTTCGGGTAAATTGCATCTCCCGGCGCTACCGGCCAAAGTCGTGTCCAGTCGTCTGCTCACCGGCGGGGAGGTGACTGTGACCGCCTCCGAAACCAGCATCGACGTCGCGTTCTCGCCAAAAAACAGGGACAACATCGACACCATCGTCGCACTGGAACTGGACCGCCCGGCGATGGAGTTGGAAGTAATCAATCCGAATGTTTGCACTTCATTGACGACGGGCAAATAGACGACTGCCTCGCATGTTTACAAAAACAATAAGCGACCAGAAAAAAAGGAATAACAAAATGACTAAGTTTACCATGTCTTGTCTTGCCTTGGTGTTTGCCTCCATGGTGAGTGCGGCAGATCAACCCAGTGTGTCGCCGGCAAAGTCCGATGCCCTGCAAAAGGACACGATCAATTTGCATAATGGCGGAGGGCTATCGTGGCAATTAGCGAAGGGTGATAACGGATGGGCGCTTGGAGTTTTGGCCCTGAACGGAAAATCCATTGAGTCGTCTGGCACGAAGGGACTGATGATTCTAAGGAATCAAAAGACTGGAGCGCTACGGTGGCTTGCCGGATGTGATGCAAAGCAGGTTGACACCCGGACTGCGGAGATGGCCGGGAAGGTTGATGTTGATGGGGTGATATTCACATATAGTGTTCATGTGGCCCTGGATGAAACGCTCGCCGCAGTGCGGTGGACAACCTCGTGGTCGGTTGACAAGGATCTAAATGACTGGGAAGTCTGCTTGGCCTATCATGATGGTTTTGCCAACGACTGGCGCGTTCAGAGTTATCCGTTCGCCGGAAATAGCGAAAAGGTTGCCATCTCTCCGATGCGCTACTGCGGCGTTCCGGGAGTGCTGGTGTATCGGCCCGATCAGTCGTTGGTCGCCCTGTTCGCCATCGACAGCAATTCGGATTACCTGAACCCGACCACTTGGACGGGAACCACCGGTTTCCATTTCGCCAACCGCACGATCGCGCCGCAATTCCGCATGGGTGGAGGTAAACTGGCCGCCGGGATGAAGTATGAAATGCCCTTACAACTGTTCCTGAGTGATGCGGGTGGATTTTCTGGTGCCATCACCGGGATCATGCAGGCATGGATCAAGCTCAACAACTACAAGGTGGACGATTCGCTCAAGGTGCGCACGCCGCAGGAGGCATTTGATCTCGCCCTTGAAGGCCGGCGAAACATGGAGAGTTGGAAACCGGGCGTTGGTTACGAGCATCACAAGAAAACACCGTTTGTTTATGTCGGCAACAATCCCTATATCGCCTTTTACGAATACAGTCTCTACGAGAATACCGGCGAGAAAGTCTGGCGGGACCGGGCCTTTGAACAGATCGACTTTGCCATCAAGGGACAACAGACCAACGGGGTGTTTCATACGGCCTGGTATTTCCGCAAAGAGAATCGTCCGGGCGGCGCAACAGCAGATGGTTTCTGCAGCTGGGATTGGGCCCATGACGGTTACAAGGTGGACATCAACGTCTGGATGGCGCGCTACATTTTGCAGACTTGGCAACGGGTGAAGGAAAAGGAAGGAATTGACCGGCAAGACTGGTATAAGGCCGCCATCGCCTCGCTCGAATGGGTGAAGTCCCAGCAGAATCCTGATGGCGGATTGCCGCAGTGCGTCGACATCAAGACCGGCAAGAAGGACTTTTCCGTAGTCAGCGGCCGGGCCATGGTAGGATTGCCAATCATTGCAAGAATCACCAGGGATGAAAGTTATTTGAAACTAAGTGCCGATATGGAGAACGTTCTGCGCAAGAATGTTGAAAACCGTTTCTGGTATACCGGAGCGCATCCGGATCTGCCGCCCGGCGATTTTGAGCAGGACAGCATCTATCAAGTTGTGGAATACTGGCTGGACAAGCACGACCGCACAGGTGACAGAGATAGCCTCGACCATGCCGTGGCCAATGCTTATTACGGCTTGCTTTACTGGTGCCCGAAACAGCTCAGTTGGGTTAAGAGTCCCACACAAGGCGCACACAGCGAACAGCAGCACTTCAACCAATACTCTGTTTATTGCTACCATAATCGCAAGATCCAATGCCTGGATCGGTTATTCAAGAAAACCGGCAATCCGCTTTTCGAGCAGCTTAAGAATCGGGTGATGCAACTCAATTTCTACGTTCAGGTCGCCGATGGTCCCTATCGTGGTTCCATGACCGAGGCGATTGCCGATCCTTGGCTGGAACGCAAGAATGGATTTGAATGGCGGGGGAATCCCTATACCAGTGAGTTGGTTGCTGATTTGATGCTGCAACTCATGGACATGGGGTATGTCAATCCCAGCGGTAAACTAAAGGGAAGTAAGTAATGCCCGCGACATGCAACTTAACAGGTAAACGAAGCTGATCAAAATCGTATCCTCCATCCTTGTCGCCCTGCTGCTGGCACCGCTAGCCGCGCTGCATGCCGCCGACGCGTTGGCGTCGGCTTCAGCGCAGCCGCTCGTGCTCAAGACGGAATCGTTCCAGCATGACATCGAGGACTTCAATAAGGTCGACAACGAGCTTTACAAGAGTTTCTACCCGAATGCGGCGGCCTGGGACTTCCTCGAGCGGAACATCCCGCTGCTGGATTGTCCGGACGAGGAGATTCAGAAGACCTACTACTTCCGCTGGTGGACGTATCGGAAACATATCAAGCAGACACCCGCTGGTTTTATTGTGGATGAGTTTCTGCCGAATGTCGGCTGGGCGGGGAAATTCAACTCGATCAGCTGTGCCGCCGGCCATCATCTCCGGGAAGGCCGCTGGTTGCTTGACCCGAAATACATGCGCGATTACACGATGTTTTGGCTCCGAAAAGGCGGCGCGCTACGCCTGTATTCATTCTGGATTGCGGACTCTGTCTGGCAGCGATATTGCGTCACTGGCGACCGCGCCGAGGCGTTGGACCTCTTGCCCGACCTGATCAAGAATTACCAAGCATGGGAAAATGAAAAGCGCGACTTAAACGGCCTTTACTGGCAGACCGACGACAGGGATGGAGGAGAATTTTCGATCGGCGGCAATGGTTACCGCGTCACGATTAACTCCTACCAATATGGGGATGCCCGCGCCATTTCCCGGATCGCGGAACTTGCCGGCAAACTTGAAATCGCTCGTGAATACAACGACAAGGCGGCGGCGATCAAAGGCCTGGTCCAGCAGAAACTCTGGGATGACAAGGCGCAGTTCTTCAAGGTCCTGCCGAAAGGCGAAAACAAAAATCTGTCCGATGTCAGGGAGCTGTATGGCCTGACGCCTTGGTACTTTAATCTTCCGGATGCCGACAAATCGGTGGCATGGAAACAGCTCATGGATCCGCAGGGATTCTACGCTCCCTATGGCCCCACCAGCGCCGAACAGCGACATCCCAAATTTGCCATTTCCTATAAAGGCCATGAATGTCAGTGGAACGGTCCGAGCTGGCCTTACGCAACGGCCATTACGCTCACAGGTCTGGCCAACCTGTTGAATGATTACCAGCAGGATGTCGTCAGCCGGAAGGATTATTTCGAAACGCTGAAGATCTATGCGAAATCCCAGCATTTGAAGCTGGATGGCGGACGCGTTGTGCCGTGGATTGATGAAAACCTGAACCCCGCCAACGGTGATTGGATTTCCCGGACGCGCCTGAAGACGTGGAAGAACGGTACGTGGGATGCCGGAAAAGGCGGCGAAGAACGAGGCAAAGATTACAACCATTCGACCTACTGCGATCTGGTCATCAGCGGCTTGATCGGACTGCGTCCAAGGGCCGACGATACGGTGGAGGTCAATCCGCTCGTGCCGGTTAATACATGGGACTACTTCTGCCTGGACCGTGTACCGTACCACGGTCGCCTGTTGACCATTATCTACGACAAGACCGGTGAGCGCTATAACAGGGGAAAAGGGCTCAAGGTATTGGCCGACGGCAAAGAAATCGCGGCCTCTGCTACGCTGGCGAAGATGACCGGCGTGCTTCCAGGAAAATTGAAATGACTGCGCTTACTGGGGATCCAGTGGCTTACACCACACATGGAGAATGTTAGATATTCGGACCAAGAGAACCACTGATTACACTGAGAGCCACTGAAAGCACTGAAAACATGAATCAATCAGTGTCCTCAGTGGGTTTCAGTGGCATCAGTGGTAATATCAGACTGTCCAACCTTGTGTAGTCGAAGCCACGGACTCCGCCGTAAAACTACAAACAACCAGAAAAAATGAATCACAAAATGACCAAGTTTGCCATGCCTTGCCTTGCCTTGGTGCTTGGCACTATCGTTAGTGCGGCAGATCAATGGTGCAGTGCTTTTGGGAAAGTAAGATGAAGATGAAAGACCAAACCACCGGAACCCGCATTGCCGCCGCCCTGATGGCGGGATGCGCAATCGCGTGCGCGGCCCAGGCCGCCCCGCGCCCTAACATCGTTTTCATCCTCGCCGATGACCTCGGCTGGGCCGATCTCCCGGCCTATGGGAACCGGTTCAACGAGGCACCGAACCTGAACCGTTTGGCGGCCGAGGGCATGCGCTTCACGGACGCCTACGCGGCGTGTCCTGTTTGTTCGCCGACGCGCGCGAGCATCCAGTCCGGCCAGTATCCGGCCCGGGTGGGCGTCATTGATTTCATTCCGGGGCACTGGCGGCCCTACGAGCGGGTGACGGTTCCGAAGAACCGCACCCAGTATCTGCCGGATGAAATCGTGACGGTAGCCGAGGCGCTGAAGTCCGCTGGCTACGCGACGGGGCTGTTCGGCAAGTGGCATCTGGGTGAAGGCCCGAAGCATCATCCGTTGACCCAGGGATACGACGAGGCGAATGTCGGCCAGGGATACTTCAATGTTCGCTTCGACCCACCGCGCGAGGATTCCGCCGATAAAGTCATGCCGGAACGACTGACGGATTTCGGCATTGATTTCATCCGTCGCCACAAGGACCGCCCGTTTTTTCTGTTTCTTTCCCACTGGTCGGTGCATTGCCTGCTTGATGCGGGGCAGCCGCAGATTGAAAAATACCTGAAGAAGCCTGCGGTGGAAGGTTATCCCTGCAACGCGGTTTACGCGGCGGCCGTCGAGGAGATGGACCACAGTATCGGACGCGTGCTCGATGCGCTCAAACAGAACGGGCTGGATGATAACACCCTCGTCGTGTTCTTCTCCGACAACGGCGGGGTCATCAAGGAAAACCGCTACCTCGACGTTTCGGATGCCTATATGCCCATGATCATGCCGTCCAAACAGGACGTCTATCGTGACAGCCCGCTACGCTATATCGTGACGGGTAATCTTCCGCTCAGGGGTGAGAAGGGAACTCTCTTCGAGGGCGGTATCCGTGAGCCTCTGATGGTCCGCTGGCCCGGGAAAATCAAACCCGCCACCGTCAGCTCTGCATTGACAACCAGCGTGGACTTCTTTCCGACCTTCCTCGAACTCGCAGGCGCGGCCCGCCCGCAGAGGCAGCCGTTGGATGGCGCGTCGCTGGTGCCCGCACTGCTCGGCGAGCCGACAGACCCCGATCGCGCGGTTTTCTGGCACTATCCGGTTTATCACCACGATGTGCCCGCTGCCGCTGTGCGCAAAGGCCAGTGGAAACTGATCGAAAATCTCGAGTCCGGCGGGGCGGCGTTGTATCACCTCGGATCCGATCTGGGCGAAACCACGGATCTATCAGCAGCCTTCCCGGCGAAGACGAAGGCGCTGCGCGAGTTGTTGCAACGTTGGCAGGCGGAGGTTGGCGCGCAGATGCCTGCGCCGAATCCGGCGTTTGACGCGCAACGTCGCCTCGAGTGGGGTGCGCATCCCGATCGCCTGAAAAATTAACATGAAAATACTGAACCTTTTGACCCCTTGCCTGGTTTTGGCCGGGATGCTGGCCGGGGATGTTGCGTGGGCGGCGGCCAAGCCGGAGACCGAATATTCGCTCGATGGCATTGCCCCAGTTCTGGCGAAATACCGCGTTCCGGCGGGAACGCCTGAGGCAAGCGGCCCCTGGACGCGGGTGTATGCGCATTATTGGCTGCAAAACCTGAATGCTTCCAATGGATCGGTGACCATCACGCACAGGCCGGGTACGGTTTCCGGGCTTGGCATTGATTATAGGATGATGCTCGAGGGCGGCCGTCGGCAGTATCATGAAGCCATGGACCTGCACTTTGCGTGGTCGGGCAAGCTACCGATTCCAAAAACCTGGGAGATGGAATCATCCGTCATGGAGGACGGCAAAGCCTTGGACGATCTGAGCGCAAAGAGTTCGGGCGTGCTGCGCGACAACACGCTGGTCATGAAAACGGTCAATGGCACCCATGCCTACAAGGCTCCCGGTCCGGCGACGGTCAACTGGCAGTTGTTTGATGTTGTGTCGAGGTTGGGTGGAAAGCGTATTGAGCCGTTGAGCTTCACGCTCATCGACCATGGCGACAAGGTGAAGCCGGAGGCCACGCTGTCGTATCGAAAGCGCGTCACGGTGGTCATCGGAGAGGCGGAAATGCCGCTTCAGTCTTATGAACTGAAAGGCCGGGGCATACTCCCAACGGTCTTCTGGACAGATGAACGCGGCCTGCTGCTGTTTGTTGTTTCCGGTCTGGAAGCCTATTGCCTCAAGGAGATCCAATGAAAATGACAAACAAATACAATGGCGTTAGATCCGGGGCGGCGGCGGTTGCGCTAGCCGCTCTCCACATCGGGAGCAATGTCCGGGCGGCGGATGCAAAGCCCGTGAACATTCTCTTCATTATTTCGGATCAGTTGAGCATGGATGCCATTGCCGCGCATGGCTGTCGGGATGTCGGCACGCCGAATCTTGACCGCCTTGTGAAGAGCGGCATCACGTTTGCCGAGTCATACAGCGCCAATCCGGTCTGCTGTCCGGCGCGCGTGAGCATGCTGACCGGGCGGATGCCCTCGGAACACGGAGTGGTCATGAATGACATACCGGGCGTTCCGGGGTTGCCGACGGTGGGCGAAGAACTGGCGAAAGCCGGCTATGAGAATATCTATTTCGGCAAGACGCATGTGCCGGGCTACGAAAGCAAGGGGGGAATCAGGGGATTCAAGCGGGCCGCCAACAACAACGGCTATGGGTCCGTCGGGGACAATATCACCTCCAGCCTGACTGCGAGCTTCATCCGCAATTACAAATCGGCCAAACCCTTCTTCTGCGTTGCCAGCTTTCTGAATCCGCACGACATCTGTTACTGGAACATCTATCGGAAAACGCTTGTGCCCGAAGCAATGCCGTTTGGCGATCTCGCGGCCAAACGGCCGGAGCTTCCCCCGAACAAGGATTACGACTTCGCTGAGCCGGCAAAACTGAGTAACCACGCGCACTACTCTGACGACCAGTGGCGCTTCTACCTGTATAACTACTATCGCATGGTTGAGATGATGGATGCGGAAGTCGGGCGGGTGCTCGACGCGCTGGAAGACAGCGGGCAGGCAGGCAATACGCTGGTCCTGTTTACTTCAGACCATGGTGAAGGCGGGGCTCGGCACAGCCGGGTGCAAAAGTGGTATCCCTACGAGGAGTCCGCGAAGGTTCCGCTCATTGCCAGGCTTCCGGGCGTCATTCCCGCCGGTGTGCGCGACACGACTCACATGGTGAGCACGATCGACCTGTTTCCGACATTCTGTGAGTTCGCGGGGGCAGCGGCACCCGTGCTGCCGCATGCGCGCAGTCTCAAGCCGCTCATGACCGGCGACAAGGTGCAATGGCGGGACACACTGGCGATTGAGACCCAGGTGGTCGGACGCAGCATCCGCAGTGCGCAGTATAAATATGTGAAATATATGAACGACCCCGTGGAAATGCTCTTCGATATGAAGAATGACCCGTGGGAAACCAAAAATCTCGCAACCGTTAGCGCGTTGGCGTCCGTTCTGGCAGACCATCGCGCTAAGCTGGACGCCTGGTATAAGGTGCCCGGCTACAGTCCCGCCAAACTCTCCGATGAGGTGGCGGCCGGCGCAGGCAAAGCAGGGAAGAAAGGTAAATAACAACCATGAAGGGGTGAGGGAACGCGGAAAATCCATTGTGGACACTCCGGGCGTAAAGTTCTTGAAAATGGAAGCGGGGGCGGTTGTATTGGCGGCGGATCCGGTTCTTATCTATTTGAAAGGAAAAAATAAAATGAAGAAAATAACAATCAGTTGGATGATGGTCGCGGTCGGGATTGCACTTCTCGGCCGGGGTAGTGCTCACGGGCAAGCGCCCGCAGCCGCGCAAAAAAAGCAATATGACATTGCGGCGTTCGTGTGGCCGTCGTATCACCCGGATGACCGGGCCAAGGCTTTCTGGCCCATGGGCATCGGTGAGTGGGAAACGGTGATGAAAAACGAGCCCAAGTTCGAGGGCCACCAGCAACCGCGCTATCCGCTCTGGGGCTATATCAACGAGGCGGATCCCTATGTGGCGGAAATGGAGATCAACGCGGCTGCCGATCACGGCGTCAATGTCTTCATCTTCGACTGGTACTGGTACGACGGGCTGCCCTATCTGGAGGGGCAGCTCAACGACGGTTATCTGAAGGCGCGCAACAAGGACCGCGTGAAGTTTTACCTGATGTGGGCCAACCATGATGTCAACCTGGTCTGGGACAAGCGCAATGCGGACGACGCCTTTACCCAGAAGAACAAGGCGGTCATCTGGCGCGGAGCTGTGGCCCGCGGGGAGTTTGAGAAGGTTGCTCACCGCTGGATCGAAAACTATTTCAAACAGCCCACCTACTACACGATCGCCGGCAAGCCGGTGCTGATGATCTATGATTTGAATCAGTTGGTCGAGGGACTCGGCGGGGTGGAGGCGACGAAGGATGCCCTGGGGTGGTTTCGAGCCGAAGTGAAAAAGGCGGGTTTTCCCGGGCTGGAGTTACAGCTCTCGCTGCGCAAGCACAACGAGAAGAGCCTCTCCGTCGTGGCCGGTGATAACATCGGAACCCAGAAGGAGTCGGTGGAAAAACTCGGGTTCGACTCACTCACTCACTATCAGTTCTGCCATATCGGAGCCGTCGGGGACTACAACGAGGTGATGAAGGATGTTCTCAAGGAGTGGAACGCGGTATCGACAAGCTACAAGGCGAATTATTATCCGCACGTGTCGGTCGGCTGGGATAGCAGCCCGCGGGCCTATCGCTACCGCGGCGAGATCATGACAAACAACACGCCGGCCAATTTCGAGAAGGCGCTGCGCGAGGCCAGGGCCTTTGTCGACGCCCATCCCGGCCAGGCTCCGCTGATTACGGTCAACAGTTGGAACGAATGGACCGAGACCAGCTACCTGATGCCCTGCACAATGTACGGGTATGGGTATCTGCAGGCGGTGAAAAAGGTGTTTGTGGATAAGTGAAGATCGCCACGGCACTGAGGCCGGCAACGTATCTACTATTATTATAGCATATTAAGTATTCACCAGCCGGTGCGGTCGTTGCGCTTGACGAATTGGGCGGCCTGCGGGCAGTTGGGCGAGCGCATGTTAGGGCCGTCCCACTCCATCTTGACGCCCTCGCCGACTTTCAGGGCGATGCAGCCGAGCAGGATGATTTCGGTGAGATAGCCGGCGATGGCGAAGTTCGAGTAGGCGGGGGTGCCGTCCTTGATCATGTTGAACCATTCCTGGTTGTGGCCGGGCGAGCGCGGGATGGTTTGGGCCACGGCCTTGCAGGCCTCGTGATCCTTGCCGTTGGTGAAGACTTTCTCGCCTTCCAACTGGATGAAGAACATCGAGCCGTAGTCGTCGGGCGAAAACAACACGCCCTTGTCGCCGATGACCAGGCAGCCGCTCTCGGGCAGCTTGCCGCGCATGTTGACGATATCGCGCACGATGTTGGGATAGGGGCGCAACGGTTTGAAATCCTGGCCTTTTGGACTGCCGTCATACCACCAGAATTTCAGCGGCGGCAAGCCGTCGCGTTCCGGGAACTCGAAGCGGATGCGAGAGGTGAGCGGATAGGTTTCCGGATAGAAGCGCGACGCGATCTCGCATTCGACGACCGACGGGTAGCCGAGTTTGAGGGCGCGGAACGGCATGTTGACGGTGTGGCAGGCCATGTCGCCGAGCGCGCCGGTGCCATAGTCCATCCAGCCGCGCCATTTGCCCGGATGATAGACGCCCTCCACATAGGGTCGCACTGCCGCCGGGCCCTGCCAGAGATTCCAGTCGAGTTCCTTGGGCACGGGGGATTCACCCTGCGGGCGATCCAAGCCCTGCGGCCAGACCGGGCGGTTGGACCAGACGTGGAGTTCGTGGGCGTTGCCGATGACCCCGGACTGAATGACTTCGACGGCGCGGCGCAAGCCGTCGCCCGCGCTGCCCTGGTTGCCCATCTGGGTGGCGAGGTTTTTCTCCTTGGCCACGCGCACCAGTTCGCGGGCTTCAAAAACGGTTTGGGTGAGCGGCTTCTGGCAATAAACGTGCTTGCCCATTTGCATGGCGGTCATGGCCGCGATCCCGTGGAGGTGGTCGGGAGTGGAAACGGTCACCGCGTCGATCGACTTGTCCATTTCCTCGAGCATCTTGCGAAAATCGATGAACTTCTTGGCATCGGGGTATTTCTCGCCTTTTTTGTTGAGGGTGCGGGCATCCACATCGCAGAGGGCGACGATATTGGCGCCGCATTTGGCGGCGTCGTTGACGTCGCTATCGCCTTTGCCACCCAGCCCGATGCAGGCCACGTTGACGCGGCTGTTGAGGTTTTGGCCGCGGACGATGGCGGGAGCCCCGAGCACAAGACCACCGACCCCGAGGCCGGTTTGCTGGAGGAAAAGACGACGGGATGTGGCGTGCATGATGATGGCAGATAGATGAGGACGTTCAATTTTCTGTTAAAATGCCAGAAGCCCGAAGGGCTAACTAACGGGATGAGAGATGGTGGTTGCGGTGACGCCAGCCAAGCTAAACAATTCCCAGAGAGTTGTCTTGGACACTTCGGACTTTTTTTGGTATTCATCCGCCATGCCTCGCTGAGGCTCCGGCGGCGAGCGCATTGACGTTTGGCGTGGTCGCATAGGTGTCGCCCTAGCAGCCCATGTGCGGCCCGTGGTCTTCGCTGGTGATCCAAAGGATAATCGGGAGATGCGTCTCCGCGGCAGTGCCACGCAGCGTGGTGGCGAGGGTGATCGCGAGGAGAAAGCTGGTTAGTTTCATCGGGGGTCTGCGCGCATTACGGCATTGAACCGCGCACCATCAACGTGGGCCGACCGCAGGAAAACGGTTCATGCGAAAGCAGCCACGGGCATTTGAAGCGGCGCATCCGCCAGCATTTGCTGCTGCGCGGCAGCTTTGATTTTGTCAGTGAGGAGGAGTATGACCGGTTTTTGATCGGGGTGCTGGAGTCGGCCAACCGGCTCAGAACGGCCCGCTTGGGCGAGGATCTAGCAGCCATGAGGGAGTCGGTTATTGAGGATTTGGCCGACTACCGGGAGATGTTCGTCAGCGTCGGGAACAACAGCACCATTCGCGTGCGCAAGCAGAGCTATTCGGTTCCCAACAGGCTCATCGGCACGAAGCTGCTGGCGCGCATTTATGAGAACCGCATCGTTTTGCTAGCAGGTGCGCAGGAAGTGGCGCAACTGCCGCTGGGTGTCGGCGACCGCGGTGCGGTCATCGACTTCCGGCATCTGATCGGTCATTTGCTGCGCAAGCCTGGAGCGTTTGCCGGCTACCGCTGGCGGGAGGAGATGTTTCCGTCACCGGCTTACCGTGCCGCCTATGATCATCTAACGCGCACCAGCCTCGAAGCGGACCGGCGCTACCTCGAAATCCTCAAGGTGGCCGCCGATGAAGGGCAAACGGTAGTGGACAGCGTGCGCGGCGTCTTGCTCTGGCCGTCGATGAAAACCACCGGGGCCTCGGCATCCACAAACAAGCGCAGCGTGGTGTCGCCCGCGCTGATCACGATCATTCCGTCGCGAAGATTCAACTCCTGGCGGAATGGCTGGCCTGCGGCGAAGGGATTGGGCGAGAGGCTCACGCGCACCCGGCCGAGTTTCATGAGGCGGTTGCTTTCACTCCATGCGTCGGTGCGCGCAATGTAGAACAACAGGTCCCCGCCGGCTTCCACCCAGACGTTGAGCCCCACTTCGCCATTGCCGATGGGCATCGAGCCGGCGGCATCCTTGCTGGGCGACTCCCAAACGACGTTGTAGCGCGCCAACTCGCTATCCGGCCCGGCGGCGGATGACCAGGCGGGCAGGCTGAGGGCGGCGAGCAGGGCTAAGGTGACTGGAATTCGGAACATGGCAGGAGTCTTTGCGTGATTTCGGGCAATCAGGGATCCGCCGGGATCACATCAAGTCCCGCAACAGCAGCAACCGGCCCACCGTGAACCTCGGACAAAATCTCAAACTTCACATAGCGTCCTTTAACCGGTTGCTTGAACTGAATCGTTTGCATATCGGTCGTATTTTTCAAAGTCGCAGTACCAACCGGTTCGCCCCATATTGACGAGTCGTTGCTGCAATAAACCGCACACTTAGCCACGCGGCCCACATCCGTGTCCTGACGCGGGCGATAAGTAATGCCCTTGAGCGAAAGCTCACGGTTCAGGTCGATCATGATCTGATGCGGCATTGGGTCAGCGGATGGCTGGAATTTAGTGTGCCAGATCTCACCCGGATGGTTGTCGATGGCGTTAGTAGCAGGATAGCCCGATGCCTGGCTGTCAACTTGGATCACTTTGGCACCAAGCCTCACTAATGCGGACGACCTCAGCATTTTGTCCAGTGTTTCCACCGAAAATTCCTGAGTGGGCTGGAACTGCTCGGAAGCGAGATAGTCATACAGACTGGCCTGCATTTGCCTTGCTGCCGGACGATTATTCTGCGAACTCTTCAAATCCATCGAAGAAAAGAGCATCTTCCCTTTCCCGACCCGCGCTTCAAAGAGAATTCCGAGCTTATGGTTCCGCTGAAAGTTATCCATAATCTGGATGATGGGGCGGAACCCCGCCGGGACATCGTCCAGGATCAATGATTGCGAATGATCAATGATGTCATACCATTGCCAGTTACTGTAAAACTCGGTCGGAAAATGAGCCAAAGCTGGATGCTTCGGATCGCACAGCAACCCCATGGTGTTCGGCTTTTGGCTTGCAAACCAGACCGGGCTCCAGAAGACTGGCAGAAATTTCCCAGGCAGGGAGTTTTGAAACGTCGTTGCGGATATGAAAACCGATTTTCCCTCGGCCAAAGCCTGTTTTGCCGTATCGTCCCATTCATTACAAAGTACGACGCCTGCCGGCACCTGGGGTTCTGCTTTTGCCGGATAAACCCAGATCTCCCAGGAATTGGAAAATTCAGTGCCCTGTAACGACGCGGTCACGGTGAGCTTGGACGGCTTGGAAACCGAGGTAAGCGGCGCGTTGATGGCACCCAATGAGGCCAGGGCGCCGGTTTTCACCGTTAATGCGGGCAACTGCCCGCTGGCTATTTCGCGTCCGCTCTGGTCTTTGATGTTCCAGACCGGTTGCACGTTTTTAAAATCAGCCGGGCCGTAATGGGCAAGGTCGAGCGATGCCGCAAACTGTTCCTGATTTGTAAACGTCCGTTTCGACATCCGCAACAACGGGACCGTGGCACCGCAGTATTGGCGGAAGCCCTCGGGGGTGACAAACCCTTTCGAATCCCAGAACGCATCCAATGGCCCGACCGTTGCGGTGCCCTGGGTGGGATAATCGTGCAGATCCAATAATGAAAAACCACCGTAACCAGGCGTTCGCAAGAGAACCTCGATCTCTTCCTTGTACAACAAAGTGGCCTGTTTGCCGTTGGCTTGCACATACTCCGGGGCAAGTTCCAACAGATGTTTCTTTTCCATGTCGTCCCGGATCAGTTCGAAGTTTTTCAAGGCCATCACCCCGTTCCATTTCTTGATTTCGTTGAAGTCGGGGTAATACATCCATTGCCCGATCTCGTGACCGATGATCGGCCGCGGTTCTCCTTCAACCACTTTAGTCAGGTCGCGTGCGGTGCCTGGTCCGTGGATTCCACGTCCGTCGCTTTTTTCTGTCCATTGACGGTTCTCGGTCACCTCTATCTGTGGAGAAGAGGCAGTGGAATAGAGATGCCTTGGATCGCGTTCGATGAGCATTCCAACCCAGCGGCTCAGCAATTCAGGTGGGCCAACGTATTCGTTGCCCAGAGTCATCGTGCAAAACGAAGGATGATTCCCATAAGTATCCACGATTCGTTTGAATTCCGCCTCGATGAATGCATCGCGCTTGGGTTCCTTGCCCGCGTCGGCATTTGCCATCGGACCCTCAGCCTGGATCATGATCCCTTCAATATCTGCTGCCGCAAAAGCCGCCTCGGGCGGACACCACGAATGAAACCGGATATGATTGAGCCCGTACGATTTCATGATCCGATAAATCCGTTGCCAGGCCGGCACATCGGTGGGCGGATAACCGGTGAGAGGGAACACCGAGCATTCCAATGTTCCGCGAAGAAACAGTGAGCGGTCATTCATCGCGAACTGAGTTCCTCGTGCAACGAACTTGCGCATTCCGAAACTGACCGTTCGGGCAGAATCCCCGAGTTTTACGGTCACCTGATTCAGATTGGGCGAGAATTCATCCCACAGCTTCGCGGCACTCATATCGAGATTGCTTTCAGCGCGGCCGCCCTTTTCGTTCCAAGTGGCTTTGATCGTATTTTCACCCACTTTTAAAACGCCATGCCCGGCTTTGCCAGTGGCGTTCCCGATCTTCACAACCACACGCGCGATTTTCTTGTCCAGATCTGGATACACCTGCACATCGTCCACCCAAACCGGCGGCGTGGAAACCAGTTCGATCCGGCCCACAATCCCGTTCATATTCCCCCAGGTGCCACCCCGCAGCGTGGAGACAAATCTACCAAGATAGACAGGCTCGCTGTTATCGACGCAGATGGTTAAATGATGTTTTCCCGGCTTAACCTCAGTCCCTAAATCATGCAGATGCGGTGCAATCAGGCTGTCCTGCGAGTCGATCTTTCGGTCGTCCAGCCAGACCGTGGTGACCCATCGGCAACGCTCCAAAAACAAGGCGACCCGCTTTCCCTCCCAGCCCGCGGGAATCTCAAGGTCGCGCTGATACCATGCCGGTCCCGCATAATTATAAAGACGCCACGGGCCTTCAAGCGTCGGTGCCTCGGTGTTCTTCGGCCCAAGGCCCGCATCGTCCATCGTGCCTGGCAGGTGGATTTTCCGTGAAAAAACCGGGGGCGGAGTCTCGGTTTTTTTAGCAGGCAACTCGAAGCGCCATTCGCCCGCCAGGTTGAGGTGGTCCCCTGCCGCAAGCAACGTGCTGAGCAGAACCGCGGAAAAGGCGTGCATGCACACCTGGTGTTGTATGGTTTTCATGATGGAAATGGCAGGAAATTTTTTGAGTTCATAAGTAATAGATCAGTTCTTGAGTTCTTCCGGCGATTCGCGGAAAAGTGACTCCTTTAATTTTTCGAACGGAACATATGGCCCATAGGGCAGCAGCCCCTGAGGATTAAAATCCGGATTGGCCTTAGGCAGATAGATGGCGTTGCAATTGGTCCGCAACCAGCCGGTCAAATCATCCAGCAGGGCGAGGGCGAGCTTTGGTTGAGCACGGGCCAAGTCGTGCTGCTCGGATATGTCCTTGGTAATGTTGTAGAGGGCGACCTTGCCTTGATAATCGTAGTGCAGTTTGAAATCGCCCCGGCGCAACGCCGCCCAGGTGGCGAACTGGTGATAACCCGTGTAACCCATTTTGCCGTAGAACCAGTAAAATGAATCGCGCGGGTAATTCTTTTGCTCGTTTTTCAGATCCGTGAACAGCGGCGTGAGCGATTTACCGTCCATGGTTTTGTCCGCTTTAAAGTCGCGGTAATCCACCCCGGCAATCTCCATGATGGTCGGGTAGATGTCGGCGACATCGGAGACGACATCACAAATCGCGCCGGACTTGGTTCGTCCGGGCCAACGCACAATCATGGGCACGCGAATGCCGCCCTCATAGAGCATGGACTTTCCGCCGCGCAAGGGAGCGTTGCTGGTAACGGAGGAGAGGCCACCGTTGTCCGACATAAAAATGACTGCCGTGTTGTCGGTCAACCCTAGTTCATCCAACTTGTCGAGCATAGCCCCGATGCTACGATCCATGCCCTTGAGCAGGCCGGCGTATTCAGGCCCGGCGGTTTGGTGACCGGCCCACTGCGGTTTTTGGGACTTATCTTTGAAGTAAACCAAATCGTCCGCACGCGATTGAATCGGCTGATGACAAGCCGGGTGCGCCACATAAATAAAGAATGGCTTGGCGGGTTTTTTTGCCGCTCGTTCTGTCAGAAACTTGTTCACGCGTTGGGAGATGTCATCACACAAATATTCCTGCTGCGGAACGAGCGGTTCGCCGGGCATGTCCCAGTTTTTCGACTTGCTGGCTTGCGCCTGGAATGGCCGGTGGTAGCTCGAGCAGCCGCCATCAAAATAAGCGAGCACTTCCTGAAAGCCGAGATCCTGCGGGCGGTAGCCTTCGTGATTATGACTGCCCAAGTGCCACTTGCCGATGAAGGCCGTATGGTATCCGGTCAATCCCTGGGGAATCGTCTTCACATCATGCAGTGCCGTGGCCGCAATCGGGATGGTGACGCCGCGATCATTCCTGCTGTAATGATATTCGTCCCAAGGTTCGTTATCTAGAATGTGACCACCGGCGGGAACCGGTTTGCCGGTTTTCTCGAAGGTGGTGTTGACCGAGGCATAGGCATCCCACATGCCCATGCGATTATTCATTTTCCCGGTCATCAGGCTGGCCCGCGTGGGCGCGCAGACGGTGCAGGCGTAAAACTGCGTGAACATCGCACCTTCGCGCGCCAACTGATCCAGCCGCGGGGTTTCGTAGTAGAGCTGGTCGGTTGAAATGTGATTCGCCCGCGCCGCGAACGCGCCGATGTCACAGTAGCCAACGTCGTCCACTAGAATCAGGAGGATGTTGGGCTTCGTCTCCGCAGCGTGAACCAGCGAACAAAATCCAGAAGTAATAATTGCTAGGAGGGTAGGTGATTTCATGAATGGCAGGAAATCGCTTTCCCGGTGATGGACAGGCTTCATGGGTCAGGTTACGGTCAGTGCTTCGCGGGTTTATCGAGAAGTGAAATGGTTTCGTCGTGTGCCATCTTAGGATCTAATTTGATTGTTGCGTTCTTGTCCGCACTGGCCCACCCGGCGAGATGCACCACAATCTTCTGGCACGACACGTCGGCGAGCGGATCGACATGCAGCTTGGCCGACTTGCCGTCTGGGGCGATTTTCAGTTCCATGTTGAGCGGGCCAAACGGGGTGGCTATGCCGATGAGTTTCGTGACCATGCCGGATTTACTCCATGCGGTTGGCAAGCCTTCCAACAAGTGCAGTTCGTTGCCGCGGTCAATGGCCAGCAGATGCAGGGTGAGCCGTATAAATTCGGCACTGGCCCAGTTGTGGGGCATATCTCCGACCTTGCGGAAGGCCGTGCCTTTGAGTGTTTGCTCCTCGCGCCAGACGAGCGTGGGGCAGGCATGGTTGCCGAACGAGTAGAGCACGGCGGCGGCTTTTTGGCCATCACCCTGCCAGAGCCACGCATGCCCGTAGAATGAAGCGAAATAGGTCCAGATGCCCGCAGCGTCCCAACCGGTGCCGTAAACCATGCCCTCCCTTTCGGTGGCCTTGAGCATGGCCATGTTACCCGCGACTAGCGGATCTCCCGCGGCGAAGAGTTGCCCCGGATAGACGGCATGGCAGAAACTCCATTGCGCGCGCTGGGGCAGTTCCTTCCGTCCGTCCGGACCCATGAGAATGGGCAGGTAGTCGTTGCCGTGCGGGTCTTTGGCCATGTCACGTTTTGCCGCTGCTTGGAAGGCGGCTAGGAAGTCGTTGTATTCCTCCTGGAAGGATGTGGCCTGGTCGTCTTTTCCGAGCCAATGCGCGGCTTCTACCAAGGCGCGCAGGCCGATAAGGTTCCAATATGTGTTAGAGTATTCCACCCCGTTTTGCAATCCTCCATCAATGATGCCGTGGGGGATCAGACCCGCGTCCAGAGGCGTATGGGGTGTGCGCGGAATCAGCCCTTTTTCAAGGGCGGCGTCCGCCCCCTCATTGTTGCGCAATTCCTTGATGAAATCAGCCACGCGTCTCAGTTTGGGCCATTGCGCTTCAAGCCACGCCTTGTCCTGGGTGAGCATCGCATGGCGGACGCAGGTCCAAAGCACGATGCCGTTTTCCTTCCAGTAGCCGTATTTGTCCTGCATGACTTCGACGCGTCCGTCGAGTTTTTGGTGCGACAGTTCGTAGGCGACACCATCGCGTGCCTGATCGCCCGCACCGAGCATTGTGGCCGATTCTAGCAGAAACGCCCCATCCACGATCCACAGCGAGCGATAGCAAGTCGGACCGACCTGAAACACGGTGTGGCCGTCCTTGATTTCGCGCGCCTGCCAGATGTTGCGCACCGATGAATCGAAGATAGCCTGAATGCCCGGGTCCGGCACCTGCACGCGGCCATACGGCAGCGGCGCCTTTTCCCAATAAGCCACCGCGCGAGCGCGGCAGTCTAACGCCTGATTGAGCGTGGTGATCTCCGGGGCAGTGGTTGCATTGCCACTGTGTGCGATGCAAAACGCGACAGATTCGCCAACTGGGACATCCTGTGGTTCAAGCTGGATGTGATGCCTTGAGCCCTTTTCTCCGGCAATCTTCACCATTTTCAAGGAGCTTGTGACCCTCTCGCTGCTGCCTATCACCACCTTCCGGGATGCGGCGTCGAATGCGAAGGATGAAAGTGTGTCCACCACCAGCTGTGGTTTGATGGTGCGTGTTTGAGCGCTGGTGTTTTTCACGCGAACCAGCACAAAATCGGCGCGCATGTCGTTCCCGGGCTGTTTGTCGGTGACGGCAAAGGCCTCCTCGACAATCTCCAGACCGTCCGCCTTGCGCAGGGTGCGCACTATGGGCACACGCGGTGAATCCAGCTCCTGTTTCGACCAAGTGGCGGACGGTTCGACCTCCACACCGACACGGGTGATGAATTCGCGGGCACCCGGACTGCCGTAGCCGTAAAGTAACTCGCCGCCTTTATCGACCAGCGATTTAAGCGGGTCATCCGGCAGGCAGATCGCGGTCTGCCATTCGGGCGGTGAAAAGCGCAAATCAATAAGGTCCGGCGGCGCGCATTCAGGTGAAGTTGCGGCGGGTAATGCGATGGAGATCCCGGTCTGCGCAAGACAGGCGGCAATGAGGAAGGCGTGGGATTTCATAGGTGATAGTGGGTGATTGCTAGGAAATTGCTTTCCCGGTGAAGGCCGATGAAAGAGCCAGTGACCGGACCGGAGGGCGGAAAAAAGGGGGGGTGTTGTTATTCCTCACGGTTCGCGACCGATGCTGAAGTTGGCGGAGTTGTTCTGGATGTCGGTGATTCTGGAGTGGCTGATGGTCAGAGCGCCAGCGGCATCGTCACGAATCCACAAATCGTGTCGTCCGGACGTTCCGATGCCGCTATTGGCGATGTTGACGTTTGTCAGGTGGGTGTTGGACAACAGGTTGCTGCCGGGGGAGCCGCCAGGAGCCACCACGCTAAAGCCATCAGAGATGCTGTCGCGAATGGTCACATCCTTGATTTCCACGCCGGACATGCTGCGCCGATCCAGGCAAAGTTTGATGGCGGCACGCCATGTCCAGCCGTGATCAAAGCCGCCGCAACGAATGAGTTGGCAATTCGTCACCGCAGTGATGCCGCTGAAGTTGTTGTTGATTTTCAGTTTGTCATCCGCAGTGGGAAACGTGGTGCTCAATAAAATACCGCAACCGGTGGAAATGTCCTGGAACAGGCAGTCTTCCATGCGGTTGTTATGGCCGCCATATATCGCGCCGCCATTCGCGAGGAATGGCACTTGACCGGTGCAATGGCGGATCACGTTGCAACCGGGCTGCGGCGTTTGCTCGACGTGTCCTTGGTCGGAAGGTGTCGGCCAAATAGCAAAACAATCGTCGCCCGTTCCGCGTGCTGCGCAATTTTCAATCAAAAATTCGCGACAGCCGACGCACAGGTTGATGCCGTCGGCGAGCATGTTCCGGAACCGGCAACCGTCCACGCGCACTTTGGTGCCGTTGTAAAACCATGCGCCGACTTTGGTGTGCTCCACCCAGATTCGCGAGACGCTGGAGTTATCACAACCGGCGCCATAAATGCCGTCGTTCGGTTCGTTGTCGTTGCGATAATTGAGCTGCCCGACGATGGCGAAATCGGCGAGATGAATGTCGCTACCTTTGAGTTTGAAGCGCACGCGCATGTCCGCTTGATCGTAAAGTGTGGCGTCGCCGACAAAAGTCGTATGCCACATGCCCGCGCCCTGAATCGTCACCCCGGATTCACAGATGATGTCGCCGGCGAGTTTGTATGTGCCGGCCGGCACCCAGACGCTTTTCTTTTGCTCTCTGGCTGCGGCAAGGCAATGGCGCAACGCTGCGGTATCATCGCAATCACCAGTGCCGCTCGCGCCGAAATCAATTGGCGAAAGCGAATTGGCCGGCGCTTGCAGCGGCTTGGCAATGTTTTCCAAGTCCACCAAATCAACTATGCAATATGCCGTATCGTTAGATGTTTTTTGGAGTCGAATCACGTCGCCCTTGGCAATGATCAAGTCACGCACCCGGGCTTCATCGTAAAAATTGCGGGGTTTGCCGTCCGTGGGCTGGTTGGTGAACGGGTACTTGCCGTAAATCCACGAGTAATGCGAGGTGAGCGGAATCGTCTTAACGAGCTTGTCGTTTTGGTAAAGGCTAATGGTGGAATTCAAACCGCCACCGCTCGGCGAATCGGGCAGACTGTAGCGCACGACCATCGCGTTGGCGGACGCGCTGGCAGTGAACTCGACGAACTCGCCGGCTGTATTCAACTTCACACATTTCTGGCCGGAGGATTCGGTCTCGACGAGGAATGGTTCATATTTCGGCCCCAGAATTGTGCCGGTGGTTTTCATGCCCTCGGCCTCGCAGGTGGTCCACGGCATGTCGGCGCCGACGCTGGCGCGAACGACGGACGGAGAGATTCCCAATGAAATATATAATACGAAGCGGATGAGGTGCGTGTTCATGAAATTTGGCGTTGCTGGTATTGGCGATCAATAATCCACGCGCAGCGAAGCGCCGGGCGCGACGGTTTGCTTATTGCCGGCGACCGTGAATCGGCGCTTGGATTTATTGTTAGGTTTGGCGGTGATGGTGACGTTGTTTTTGGAAATCCCGATTTCAAACTGGTCGCCGCGATGAACAAGGTTGAACTCCAGCTTGCGCCATTTCTGGTAGAGGCGCGGATTGATGGTGACCTGCTTGTCATCGGCCCGCACGCCGCCGAAGCCGAACACCGCCGTCATCCACGCGCCGCCGTTGGCCGCCGGATGCGAACCGCCCATGAAAATAGTTCCTACATAGACTTTGTATTTCGCTTCGAGGTCAATCCGGGCGGTCTTCAGGAAGTAGTTGTAGGCCCAGTCCAGATTGCCGATATCGGCGGCTACCATCGCGTAGGCGCAGGCGCTCAAACTGGAACCATGCTCGGTGCGCGGCTCGTAATATTCCCAATTGGCTTTCTTCACGGCTTGTGAGAACCGGTCTTTGAACAGATTCAACATCATCACCACGTCTGCCTGTTTGATTACGCGGGTCTGCACCGCCGCGCCCTGGCCGGCGCCGAGGTATTCGTTGGGGTGAATCATCCGCGCTTTCACCGCCGCGACCGTGGCGTCTTCCAGGCGGAAATAATCGTCGAACTGCTCGATGATGCCGGTTTCCCGGTCCGGCTGCGGAACATATAACAACTTCGCGGCGGCGATGAACTGCGGCAGTTCGTCGGCGATGGCAATCTTCCTGAGCAGTGCGGCCAATTGCGCCGGGTGCTGTTTTTTCAGGTAGGCCACCGTGGCATTGGCGATTTCAAAAGTCGCCTTGGCGACCATGCTGGTGAAGGCGTTGTTGTTGACGCGCTCGTGATATTCATCCGGCCCTATGACATCGAGGATTTCGTAGCGGTTCTTGTTGGTGTTGAAGTAGGCATAGGAAAAATAAAACCGCGCGCATTCCAGAATGACTTCCGCGCCACCCGCGAGCAGCAGCGAATCGTCTCCTGTTATTTTGAAATATTCCCACATGGCGATGGCGATGTCGCCGCTGATGTGAACTTGCTTGTCGCGGAAATGGGTGCGCAAATCGCGCCCGGTGTTCGGATCGCCGATGTTGAAGTATGTGCAGGCATCGTCGCCGGTTTCCTGGCTTTCCCAGGCGTAGAACGCGCCGCGGAAACCGACCGATTCGGTCTGCGCCTTGCGGCGCGCGCCGGCGAGCGTGTTGATGCGGAAGCGCATTAGTTCGACCGCCTTCTCCGGATAGGTATGGAGAAAGAAGGGAAACATGAACATCTCCGTATCCCAGAAAATAGCGCCCTTGTAAACTTGACCGGACAAGGCGCGGGCGGGAATCGAATTGGCGCTGCCGGTGACCGGCGCAACGAGCAACAACTGGAAAATGCTGAACCGCAACGCAAGCTGGGCGTCGTCGTCACCGTCAATCTTCACGTCGCAGGCCGCCCATTTGTTCGCCCACTCGGCGTCATGTTTGGTTAGGCAGGATACTATGCCGGCTGCTTGGGCATGCTTGACCGCGGCGATGGCGGCTTCGCTTGGCGAGGTTACGTGGTCGTTGTCGGTAAAAACGGCGAAGTATTTGCAGAAGGAGTATGTCTTGCCGGCCTCCGCCTGCAGGTTGATGACGCGGAGGTTTTTATTGCCGGAGATTTCATGTGTTTCTTGTCCGAGGTTTGAATCAATGGCCTCCGCCACCGCGACACGCTTGCCAGCTTCATTGGTAACGCCGTGAACGAGCAGTATTGCAGCGCGTTTCGCCGGAGTGAGTTGCAACAGATGCGGGCCGTTCAAATCCCAGACGTTGCAATCAATGCCAGTGTGAATGACCAGCTTGGCGGCCTTGTTGCAGGTGACGCTGAATTGAATGACGCCGAGGTTGGGATTGGCGGCGCTCAAGAAACGCGATGATTTGACCGTGAGGTTTTTTCCTTGTGAAGCATAAACAGTCTCACGTTCGAAGATGGCGGTTGCTAGGTTTAGACTTTGGCAATGTTTTTTGACTTTGGTCGTGAGTGCGGAAATCTTTACGCCATCGAGAGTCACTTGAGTGAATCCTCCGTTTGGCGCATTCACCGGTTCACGCCATGAATCACCGACGCGGTCGAAGATGCCCGCAAGCGTGATGCCGACCAGTTCGTCAGGCCCGAATTCATCGAGTGTGCCGCGGTAGCCCATGTAACCATTCGCGATCTGGTAAACATTACCAGACCGCATGATGGCTTCTTTATCGTTGGTGAACTTGTCAGTGTGAACTTGCCACAGGTTGCTCATAGGAATTTTTTTCGCTTTTGGGATCTTTGACGAACATCATCAGCACGCCGGACACAATCATCGTGACGCCACCCAGAACGATGGCGTAAATGGCCTGGCCCTGAAACAGCGTGCGCACGAGCAGCCCGAGAATAGCCGATGCGAGGATTTGCGGGATGACGACGAAGAGATTGAACATGCCCATGTAAACGCCCATTTTCCGGTGCGGCACCGCGCTGCTCAAGATCGCGTAGGGCATGGTGAGCAAGCTGGCCCAGGCGATGCCATTGGCGATCATGGAGATGAGCAACAGCTTCGGTTCCTTGAACAAGACCATGGAAATCAGGCCCAGGCCGCCGATGAACAGGCAAACAACGTGCGTCGAGACGCGGCCAACTTTGCGTGCAAGAACCGGCAGCAGAAACGCGACCAGTGCCGCCGTGGCGTTCCATACGGCAAAAAGCACGCCAACCCAATCAGCCCCGTTGTTATAAAGATCGGATTTCGGGTCTGTGCTGCCGAAGTGATAACTCGTCACTGCCGACGTGGTGTAGATGAACATGGCGAACAGCGCAAACCAGGTGAACACGGTCACCAGCGCGAGCTGTTTCATCGTGGTGGGCATGTTTTGCAAGTCGTAGATGATTTCCACCATCGCATTGATTTTGCCTTGCGCGTAGTGCCTGGCCGCCGCGATTTGCAGTGCGCCGTAAAACGCAATGCCGAATGACAAGATGTAGAGCCCCTGATACCAGGCGAGCGTCTTGACGAGATAAGTGGCAAGCAAACCGGCCACCACCAGCACCGCGCCTTCGGTATAGTATGTCTTGGTATTCATCTGCATCGCGGAGCCTTCCATGGCGGCGGTCCCGGTTTCGTGCGCGTTGAATTCTTCCTGTTCTTCCGGCGTGTATTCCTTCACGGAAAAAATTGTCCACAGCACCGCCGCGAGAAACACCACTCCGCCGATGTAAAACGACCATTTCACCGAGGATGGAATCTGGCCCTCGGGCGCGGTGTTGGCGAGGTGCAGCCAGTTGGTGAAGGCATAAGGCAGCAATGACGCTATTACCGAACTCGCGCCGATGAAGAAAGTTTGCACGGCAAACCCCTTGGTGCGTTGGTCGTCCGGCAGCATATCGCCGATGAATGCGCGGAACGGCTGCATCGTGACGTTGATCGCGCCGTCCATCAGCCACAGCATTCCCGCGGCCACCCACAGTGCGGGCGAATTCGGCATGATGAGCAGTGCCAGCGATGATAAAATCGCCCCGGCAAGGAAATACGGCTTGCGGCGGCCGAGGGGATTCCAGGTCTTGTCGCTCATGTGGCCGATGATCGGCTGGATGATAAGGCCGGACACCGGCGCGGCGATCCACAGGATCGGGATGTTGTCCACCTTGGCACCGAGTGTTTCAAAGATGCGGCTGACGTTGGCGTTTTGCAGGGCGAAGCCGAACTGGATTCCAACGTATCCGAAACTCATGTTCCAGAGCTGCCAAAAGCTTAATTGCGGTTTTGTTTTCATGATGTTTTGCCGCGAGTTTTAATTATGTATTTATTGCCTGGTACCGACCAGGTGGTTCATTTCGTTCACGGTCATTTCTGATAGATCGGTCACCACCACGTTCGCGCCGTTGGCATGCAACTCGCGGGCATTGTTCTCCCGGGCAACACCTATGACCAAGGCGAAATTTCCCTTGGCCCCCGCCTGCACGCCGGACACGGCGTCCTCGACCACGATGGCCCGCTGCGGTTTTACTCCGAGGTTGCTGCTGGCCAGCGTGAAAATGTCCGGTTCCGGTTTGCCATTCAAACCCAATTCCGCCGCAACCACGCCGTCCACGCGAGTTGCAAAAAGATGCGTGATGCCAGCCTGTTTCAAAATCCGCACGCAATTCTTGCTGGACGTGGCCACGCCGATCTTCACGCCCTGGGCCAGCAGAGTGTGGATCAATTTGATGGTGGAGTCGTAAAGCCCGACGCCGTCATTCTCCAGCACCTGATTGAAGAACTGGTTTTTGCGGTTGCCCAGGCCGCAGACGGTTTCTTGTTGCGGGTCATCTGCCGGGTCGCCGAATGGCAGGTTGATGCCGCGTGATTTGAGAAACGCTGCCACGCCCTGGTATCTGGGCCGTCCGTCCACATGCGTCAGGTAATCGCTGGCGTGGGTGAATTCACGGAACGCTTCACCGTGTCTTTCCGCGCGGCGGCTGAGGTATTCATCGAACATCCGCTTCCAGGCCGAGGAATGAACAACGGCGGTCTTGGTGATCACGCCGTCCATGTCAAAGATTACTGCGTCAAAGTTTAGCATGGCTGGTAAATAAGCGGGAAATTGGGCATCTTTGATCCGCCCACGTCTCATTGACTGTTTCATTTATTCTTCTGGTGGATACCCTTCGCGTCACTCTTGATGGTGTACAGTTTGCCCGATGAACCGCGTCCGAGGATCTTATGTTTTACGGGTTAAACTCCCCGAAAGGCCGGTGGGGGATGTGTTTTTTGATCTCCTGGGCCAGGAGTGCCTGCATCTTTTTGGCTGCTTCGGGCTTTTGGGTAAACAGGTTCACCTTTTCTTCGGGGTCATGGACCAGATCGTATAGCTGGTCGCGCTCGAAGTAATGGGGGTTGGAACTGGCGGCCCACGAACAAAGCTCGGCATGCAGCATCAGGTAGGGCTGTTTCAGAGTCTCTTTCCCAAATCCCTTAAAGTTCTCTCCCCGGCTGATTTTTTCCTCGATCTCCTTCGGGTAACGCACGGCGATGTATTTCATCGTGTCGGTTTTGACAGCACAGGCATAGCCGAGTTGGAGGAAGATCGCCTCCTGCACAGGCTTGCTGCTGCCTAGCAGAACGGGTTTGAGGCTGACCCCATCCATGTGCATGGTCTGTGGCACCTGGACCCCGGCGCAATCGAGGATCGTGGGGGTGATATCCACGCTCGAGGTCACATGGGGATAGACAACTCCTTCTACCTCCTTCGCGGGCCACTGCATGAGCGAGGGAACTTGAACCCCTGTTTCATAAAGCGTGGTTTTGCCATTACGAGGCCCCCCGTGATCAGATTGATAAACGATAATGGTGTTTTCATAGGCTCCGGTCTTTTTCAATTCCTGGATGATGGCACCCACTGCCCCATCCCACCACGCTGCTGTGCGCTCCCTGCCTGTCGCGGCGGCCGCCTTGTAGCTTTCGCGGCTTGGGGTGAATCGTGTGAGATCGCGGTCGGTCACCCATCCTTCCCCCGTCGCCCTCACATCGGCATCCAAGGAGTGTATGTATTTTCCGTCCTTCAATCCTTCGGGGGCTGGGCCATGGGGATAGGTGGTGGCCACATACAGGAAAAACGGCCTGTCGGTCGTGGCCTGCTCATCAATGAAGCGGATGGCGGCATCGGCAGTCCATTCCACGTTGTGTGCATTGGCTTCATCGAGGTAGAGCTCCCGGAGATTGGCGGCATAAACCCCGTTCACGTAGTCGAAGCCGAAAGGCGCGATTTTCTTCCGCCAGATTTCGTGATTGGCCTTCATCTTGGCGCTCACCTCGGGATCGCTCGCCTTGGCATTTTCCGGATAGGCTTGCAAGCCGCTTGCTGCCCAGGTTTTGCTGTTTTTGAAGTCTTCATGCCCGGTCAGGTGGAATTTTCCCACTAAGCCTGTGGCGTAACCGTTTTTCTGAAGGATAGAGGGCAGATTCAGCCCGTCCTTTTCGAGGTAAATATCGTTATCGATGCAGGAAGCCGTGCCGCGGGGGTATTGAGCCATGCGCTCGGGGCCGAAATTATTGTCGTAATAACGCCCGGTAAGGATCGCGTAGCGGGAGGGAGAGCACACGGAATGAGGCACATTGCCATTGGCGAAGCGGATACCCTCGGAGGCGATGCTGTCAATGTTCGGCGTCTTTACTTTCCCGCCGGTGCAGCCAACAAAGTCGTTCTGCTCATCATCGGTGATGATGATGAGCACGTTGGGGCGCGCATCGGGGCTCTTGGCGAAGCCCAAGGTGGACATGGCCGAAAAGACGACCGAGCAGGCGAGAAATTGGCGCCCCCGCATCAGGACGTCTCGTAATCCGCCGGGCGAACCCGCCTTCGGATGGCAGCCGCCAAAACTCATCGGGAATTGCTTTGCGGGCGTCGCGGGCGATTGCCCTGAATTGAGGAAAATAGAACTGACTGTCATTGTATTATACTCCTTTATTGAATCTTTTTCCCGGACCAATCGGCGCCCCAGTTTGAGGGGGCGTTGCCCATTTCGAAATGGAGAGTTCCACCCGCTTGAATCTGTGCCCAGGAAATGGTCGGCTTATTGAGGGGCTTGCCATTTAAGCTAGCGGATTGAATATAAAAGTTGGCATCGGAATTGTTTGCCGCCTCGATGATGAAAGTTTTGCCGTTTTGGAGCTTAAAGCTTACGCGTGGGAATACAGGGCGGCCAATCATATAATCCCCGGATGCCGGGTTTACCGGGTAGAAGCCCATGGCGCTGAACAACCACCAGGCCGAAATCTGCCCGCAATCGTCATTGCCTGGCAAACCGTCTGGCGCGTTGGCATAGCCCTTCGAAAAGCCCCACCGAAGCCGTAACTGGGTTACGTTTGGTTGACCACAGTAATTGTAGAGGTAGGGCCAGTGCTGACCAGGTTCGTTGTCCATGCTCCCCCAATTTTTATCCAGCTTCAAAGCAAACTTTTCCCGGCCTCCCATCAACTCGATCAGGCCGGGAATGTCGTGCCACACGGCAAAGATATTCTGGGTTCGCCCCCCTTCGGTCCATCCTTCATCCGGTGATGCCCAAGAGCCATCCGAATTTCTTGCCTGCACTTCCCCGGTCGCCGGATTGTATAGGTTCCGATAATTGCGGGAGCGCTCCAGGAAAAACTGGTAGTCCTTGTTCCGTCCATTCGCCTTGGCCACCTGCGCCACGCACCAGTCGTCATAGGCGCCCTCCAGCGTGGCTGAGGCCGAGCGTGCGGTGCGGTCATTGGGCACATAACCCAATTTTTTATACCAGGTGAGGCCTTCGCGTGCTGAATAGGGCTCGGCAGTTTCGCGGTCGTTCCATTTATGATGCTCATCCCCATTCGGGGGCGTCATGGCGTCCTTATAGACCGCCTTCCATGCCAGCTTGTAATCGAACCCGTGGAATCCTTTGTTGACGGCCTCGGCCACCAGCGAGTCAGCATGGGTGCCCAGCATGATATTGGTATAGGAAGGATTGGGCCATTTGGGCATCCAGCCGCCCTCTTGGTAATTTTGCAACAACGCCTGCACCATTCCATCCACATGTTCCGGGCAAAACAGCGTGATGAAACTGAATTCGGCCCGGAATATATCCCACAACGAATAGCCGGTGTAGGAAACGCCGGAATGAATTTTGTCATCAAACGCGCTGTAATATTTCCCATGCTCGGAAAAGAGCCGCGGATACTGCATGCAATGATACATCCCGGTGTAAAACTGGGCGAGCTGATCCGGGCTCCCACCTTCAATGGTCACCAGGTCGAGCTTGTCGCCCCATACTTTTTTCAGCCGGGTCGTTGCGGTTGCAAAATCCACCTCCCCCAACTCGGCTGCCAGGTTGGCTCGTGCCTGATCGATGCTGATAAACGAGGTCCCGACCCGCACGGTCACCACTTCATCCCGGGTGGTGGCAAAGGAGGCAAACGATCCCGCGTTGGTGCCCGTCGCAGAGAGGCGCCCTTCTCCGATATCGCCGGCCAGATAAGTGCCGCAGGTCGCAAAGGGCTTGCTGAGTTGCACCACAAAATAGCCCTTGAAATTTGGCAATTGCAGCGTGGTTAGTTTGGCATCCATCCGGTCTGGATTGTAGCCGCATATCTCGTAAGTGGCCGGATCCACCGCCGCAAACCCAGCGACCCTGGGTCGCGTGGCCTCCACCACCAGACTGGAGGTTTTGCATTCGGGGTAAGTGATTTGCATGAGGGCGCAATGTTCCGTGGCGGTCACTTCGGTTCGGATCTTGCGTTCCGCGCCGGCATTCATCGCGACTGAATAATAATAAGGCGTTGAGGTTTCATCCGCGTGAGAAAAGGGCAATTGACGTGCCTCGGGGGTGGTCTTGATGGAGTCCACTTCCGGCATCACGGTGACATACCCAAAGTCCCCCATCCAGATCGCCGATTGATGGGTGCCGATAAAGCCCGAAATCGTCGAATCGGAGTAGCGATAGGACGTCTGTGAGATCTTGTTCTGGCGTGTTTGCGGGGTCCAACTGGTCATGCCGAACGGCGGCACCACAAAAGGCATCATCCCACCATACTCGGACTTATATTTTCCATCAGATCCTATATAAGGATTCACGCAATCCAGATTGCTTGCTTGCAGCGGGCTGGCCAGCGCGAGGACGCCGCAAAGAACAACGGCAGGTTGATTGAAATAGTCTTTGATGGTCATTGTATTATATTGCCAGGATATTGCTTGTGGGTGGAGGCCGTTAAAGGGCCGGTGGCCTGACCGGAGGGCGGGAAAAAGGGGGTCATTTCAGTAGCGTCGAGAGTTCCCGTTCGCTCACTGGCACGTCGGGCTGGAACATCGGGCCGGCCATGTAGTCCAGCAGGCTGCGCCTCAGCTGCCGCGCAACTGGCCGCTTCTCCAAATCGCTGACGATGTCAACGGAACAGACCAGCAGGCGCCCCGCTCCGAACTTCGCCTCGAAGACCAGCGCCAAACGCCGGTTATCGGCGTACGCGTCGACCACAGCCACGCAGGGCCGTATCGCCTGCGGCAGCCCATCGAGCCGCATCGCCGGCGAGCGCATCACCGGATCCCACCACTGCCAGTCGGAGTAGAAGTCCGTCGGAAAACCGGCCAGCGCGGGATCGGCCGGATTGATCAGCAGCCCCATGGTCTTGGAGACTTGCGTATTCTTCATCAGCACATTCCAGAAAACCGGAGTAAAGGTGCCCGGAACAGGTTCCTTCAGCGCATCGGCTTTCGGCAACAGCAAAACCGTGCCGCCTTTTTGCAGCGCGTCGCGGACCGCAGCGTCCCACTGAGTGGCCACTTGAATCCCAGGCGGAACATCCGCCGCAACCTTCGCCGGATACACCCAAATATTCCAGGTGTTGGCGTTCGTGCCCGGACGCTCGACGCGCAGGACGACCCTATCCGGAGCGGTGATATTCGACAGCGCAACCTTGACCGTGCCAGCAGCGCCCACAGCACCCCGCGCGACGCTTGTCTCCGTCAACTGTCCCTGTCCATACAGCCGTCCGCCCGCTCCCAGCAGCGACCACGTCGTCGCGCCTGCGGAGGTGCCCTCCCCGTAATTCGCCACGTCGATCCGCACGTCCAGAGTTTCGTCATTCGTCCACACGCGCTTGGGGAGACGCGCCAGCAGCACGACGGACGAACAGAAGCCGCGAAACTCAGCTGGCGTGATGAGCCCTTTGGATTCCCACAGCGAGTTGAGAATTCCGACCGTCGACGTCCCTTGGCCGGGATAATCATGGATGTCCAGCAGCTCGAAGCCACCCAAGCCAGGCGTGCGCAAGGCCGACTCGATCTCCTCCTTATAGAGCGCCAGCGCGAGCAACCCCGACGCGCGCGTGAAATCGCCGGACCACTCGAGCAGCCCCTTGTTCTTCAAACGCTCGCGGATGGTCTCAAAGTTGTCCGCACGCTGTGCTCCGTGATAGCGGGTGATTTCGCGCAGGTCGGGATAAACCGCCCACTGCCCGACTTCATGCGTCAGCAGCGGGCGGTCAAGACCCACCAGCGAGGGACCGTAGTCGAACACCGTCTCCGGCGGACGCGTGTTAAAGCGCGACGTGTCGATGACCCGTCCGCCGCCCCACTGGATGCCGCACATCGGCTCATTTCCGACGACCGGCCACGCGCTCGCATAGAAGTCGTCGATCCGCTTGGGCATATCCTGCCGATACGCATGGGTGGTCGACGTGTAGAAGTGACGCGGGTCGGTCTCCTGCCCGAAGCGCACTTTCTTCGCTAGCACCTCTTGATGCCGCGGCAGAAATTCGGACTTGGCCCACACCACCAGTTGCTCGTTGCCCATCGAGACAAGGACCAGCGACGGGTGATTGCCGTATGTTTTCAGAATGTTGGCCAGTTCGGCGCTGAGAAAGTCCTCGACGCTCTTGGCCTCGTCCTTCGAGGGGCAAGAGGTTCCCGGAAGCTCCACCTGCACATAGAAGCCCAGTTCATCCGCCGCGGTGAACGCCGCGTCAGGCGGGGTGCAGTTGTGGAAGCGAAACAGGTTCAGCCCATAGGCCTTCGCAATCCCGATCACCTTGCGCCACGACGCCACGTCGAGCGGCGGATGTCCGGTGAGCGGGAAGACGAAACACTCCAGGGTGCCGCGCATGAAGACGGGCTGGCCGTTGATCGTGAACTGCGTTCCACGCTTGCCCAGCTCGCGCAGGCCGAAGTCCACTGAGCGGGAGTCGGAACTATCCTGACCCTTCAGCGTGAGCGTGATCGTGTAGAGCTGCGGCGTGAACTCGTCCCAAAGCTGCACCGGCCTCCCGGCTTTCAGGCGCTGCTCGAAGAGCTGCTCCGCCTCGCCGTTCAGTTCCAGAGTCCATTCGGATGCCGCCACCTGCTCCGCTGGATGCCCACGCCCGGCCCACTGCGCGAGAAGTTTCACCGCACCTTTCTTGCCGGCCAGGTTGCGCACCTTCACGCGCACCGCGACCGCAGAGGACGCGACTTCGGGATAGACGTCCGCCGTTGCGATGGCCACCGGATCTTGCGCGCACAGCTCGATGCGGCCGAGGATTCCGTTCCAGTTATACGACCCCGTGTGGTGCCCGCCGCAGTTGAGCTTCGCCCCGCTTTTCAACTCGGTGGTCAGATCCGAATATTTGATCACGTTGTCCGGGCTGACCTCCATGCCGGTTTTGCGGTTCGCGTTGTCGACCATCACCGTCAGGCGGTGCCGGCCGGGAGTCAGCGTCTGCGACAGGTCATACACGTGCGGCGAGACCAGGCTGTTCCGCGTCCCCTGGAGGCGGTCGTTGACCCAGACAAAGGTCTCCCACTGGCAGCGCTCCATGAACAGCTCGATATGCTTGCCGCGCCACGCGTCCGGAATCACCACCTCGGTCTGATACCACACCGCGCCGGTGTAAGGATAAACCGGGGCGAAACCATACAGGCCTGCCTTGCCCGGCTCCGGCTTTGCAGCGGCCGGGATGCGCGGATTGGAAACAACGGTTCCAGGCAGCCGCGCCGGGTCATTGGTGAACACCTCACCTGGCCAGCCCTTGCGGATCCCGTCGGCCGCAGGGTCCATCCGCATCTGCCACTCACCCGCCAGCGACTGCACCTGCGGGTTGCACACGCCCACAGATGCGCAGCACACGAAAAGCATGATCGACAAAAAGAAGTGAAGTCCACGTTTCATACTCGCGTTCTCATCTAAGAAAAAATGTAATCTTGTCATTGTATTATGGGGACGTTCAATTTTCTGTTGAAATGCTAGAAACCCGAAGGGCTGGCTGACGGGATGAGAGATGGCGGTTGCGGTGACACCAGCGAACCTGAACAATTCCCAGAGAGTTGTCTTGGACACTTCGGACATTTTTTGGTATCCATCCGTCATGTTCGCTGAGGCTCTGGCGGCGAGGCGCGCAGCGACGAGGTGCCGCAGCCGGGCGTGCGGACCTCCAGCGTGACACCTGCTTGATATCATCGTGCCAGCGGCAAATGCGCCCGTTAGTGGCTGGGTCGAGCACGAGATGTCGTTATTTCGTGTTGCGCCCGTTCGGTGGAAAAGGCTGTCGGGAATGACTTGTCAGCCGGAGCCGCGCCGTATAAGCCATATTCCATGTTGCTACGACCTGCTGCCACCGTCATCTCCTTGTGCTCGCTCGCCATCACGGCCACTCCGGTTCTAGCGGACCAGGCGTTCTACGGTGATCCGCCAGATGACACCCATCCGTGGGCCGTCCACGACATGAACCGCCCGCAGCCGCCGCTGGTCACGCCGGGTTCTTTCAGCACCAACGAGCAACCCGGCCGCCCGCCCTCGGATGCGATCGTGTTGTTCGATGGCACCGCCGCCTCGCTGGCCAACTGGGAATCCGAAAAACCGCCCGGCTCGCCGACCAAGTGGATCGTCCAGGACGGCGTGCTGCAGTGCATGCCCGGGTCGGGTTACACTCGCACCAAGGAACTCTTCGCCGATTGCCAACTCCACGTCGAGTGGGCTTCCCCGACCAAAATCGAGCACAAGGGCCAGGGCCGGTGCAACAGCGGAATCTTCATCATGGGCGGAACCGAAGTCCAGGTGCTCGACAATTACGACAATCCAACCTATGCCGACGGCTTTGCCGGCTCGGTCTATGGGGTCAACCCGCCGCATGCCAACGCCCTGCGCCCGCCCGGCGAATGGCAGGCCTATGATATCATTTTCCGCCGGCCGATTTTCCGGGATGGCAAGCTGCTCGACGGCGGCCGCCAAACCGTGCTGATGAACGGGGTGGTGGTGCAGGACTCCACACCGCTGGAAGGTGGCGGCGGCCATAAGGCCCGCAGCCATGATCGTTCCTTAGGGGAAAAAGGCCATCTCGGATTGCAGGACCACGGCAGCCCGGTGCGCTATCGCAACATCTGGCTGCGCCCGCTGCCACCGCGCGCCATCGATGGCGGCGACATGGGCGCGATGGCACCCGCCGATGCCACCGCCAAGAAAACCGCCACCGCCAAAATCATCCGCGATGATGCCGCCAAACTGCAGGGCCAGGCCAAGCTGCTGCGCTTGATGGAGTCGCTCTGTTATGAACCGGACTCCGCCACCACCCAGTCCGCCATCGACGGAATCTCCGCCTGGCTCACCGCCATCCAGGCCACCCCCGCCGCCGCCATCGAAACCCGGAAATCCGACATCCTCCAGATGCACGATGCCGTCGAGTATCTCATCCACTTCAAGTTCCTCCCTGCCGATCTGCCCGCATTGCCCGCAATCGAGGCCATCGTCAAGGATCACGGCTGGGTGAAGAAGAAATAAGTCGCCAGGGAAATAGCTCGCCAGGATAGAGGTAGCAACGGAGCATTGATTTGCCCCGCCCCTCCCTCCGAACCGGACTTGCAGATCTCCCGCATCCGGCTCTCCAGTTAGTGGTTTGCTCCGTATTGGAGACTGGCGATTTCCGTGACTTTGGCGTCCAGCAGGCAGAAGAGCCCCAGTCCGTTAAATCCGTGGTTTCCATTTTCCTTTCAAGGATGATAGGTGGTGCGGCCTCGATGAGGCCGCAGGCTCGTGCGAAAAGTCGGCTTGTCACCAAGGTCGGCCGAAACGTCCGCCAGGGGGCGACGCCTTCCCGCCTCCTAGGCATGCGCGCCACCTTATTGAGCACCGGCGAACCGCATTCCCGATTATTGATGCGGCCGCATCAATAATCGGGAATGGCCCTTACCAGCCGGTGCGGTTATTGCGTTTGACGAATTGGGCGGCCTGCGGGCAATTGGGCGAGCTCAGGGTGGCTGGCTCTCAGTCGTCGATAGGTCGGTTGCCGAACCAACTCGGCGGGGTTTTCTCCGGGACCTTCAGCTCAACGCGCAGACGTTGCAGCTCCTTTTCGAGTTGCTTCTGCGTGTCGGCGTATTCCGTGTAGCCATAGACACTGCGGAGTTCCTGCGGGTCTTTCTTGAGATCGAAGAGTTCCCAGTAGGCATCCTTCGTCGCGTGAAAATGGACGAGCTTGTAGCGATCGGTCACGACGCCGTAGTGCGGACGAACGTGATGCGGCGTGGGGTATTCGTAATACTCGTAGTAGAAGCTCTTCCGCCAATCGGCTGGCGTCGTACCTTTCAAAATCGGCACAAAGCTGCGGCCCTGCATCTCAGCAGGCACCGGAATTCCGGCGACATCGAGGAATGTCTCGGCGAAGTCGAGATTTGAGACGATGTCATTGTTCACCACGCCCGGCTTGGCCACGCCCGGCCAGCGAATCAGCAGCGGCGTGCGCAACGATTCCTCGAAGATCCAACGCTTGTCGAACCACCCATGCTCACCAAGGTAGAAACCCTGGTCCGCCGAATATACGACCAATGTATTCTCCGCGAGTCCTTCGTCGTCCAGATACTTGAGCACGCGACCCACGCTCTCATCGACCGCCTTGATGCACGCGAGGTAGTCATGCATGTAACGTTGATACCGCCATGAGACTAACTCCTTGCCTGACAAGTTAGCCTTCTTAAACGCTTCGTTGCGCGGCTCGTAATAGGCATCCCATTCCTTGCGCTGCTCCGGGGTGAGTTGTGGCGGCGGGACGAGCTTGGAATCCTTTGGCGTCATCGTTTTTTCGATCGTCATATCCTGATCGTGCTCGGCGATGCCGCGGCCGTTGTAGTCATCAAAGAGCGTCGCGGGCTCCGCGTATTTTCGACCGTGATCGAAATCGAGGTGGCGCAGGGACGGCTCCCATTCGCGATGCGGCGCCTTGTGCTGGCACATGAGGACGAATGGCTTCGACTTGTCGCGCTTGTTCAACCAATCGAGCGAGACGTCGGTGATGATATCGGTCACGTAACCACTATTCGTGATGCGCTCGCCGTTGCGAATCATCGGCGGGTTGTAGTACTGCCCCTGATCCGGAAGGATCTGCCAGAAATCGAATCCGGTCGGATCGCTCATCAGATGCCACTTTCCAATCATCGCGGTCTGGTAACCCGCGGCTTGCATCAGCTTCGGAAAGGTCATCTGCGAGCCATCAAACTTACAGTTCGTGTTATTTACGAATCCGTTGATGTGATTGTACTTCCCGGTCAGGACGGTCGCGCGGCTCGGGCCACAAATGGAGTTAGGCACCACGCAGCGATTGAAGCGCACGCCTTCATTCGCAATGCGGTCGAGGTTCGGTGTGTCGATCAGCTTCCGCGATTCGCCGTAGGCACTAATCGCCTGGTAAGCGTGATCGTCCGAGAAAATGAAGACGATGTTCGGTCGCTTCGGTTCGGCGGCCGGTGCTTGTGAAAGCATCGCGCCGATGGCGGTGAGTGCGCTAACGGCGGTGGATTGGAGAAAGCGACGACGGGATGTGGTGTGCATGATGATGGCTGATAGATTGGGGTTTTCAATTTCCTGTTAAAATGCCAGAAGCCCGCAGGGCTGGCTGACGGGATGAGCTCACTTGACCACCGGGCGCAGGACGATGTTGCGATAGTCGATATTTGAGTGATCGCCTTGCAGATAGAGCGGTCCGGGCATGGATTCGTCGCTGGTGAGGGCACCGCCGGTGCAGCCGAGCACCGGCTGGTTGTCGATGATGTTCTGGCCGTTGAGGATCACCGTGAGATGGCGGTCCACCAGCGTGATGTCCATCGTCTGCCATTCGCCGGGAGGCTTCTCTGCGGCGACGGTAGGGGCGATGCGGCTGTAGAGCGCGCCCATGTTATGCGCATCGAGCGGCTTGCCGAAAGTCTCGGCGACCTGCACCTCGTAAATGCCGCGCAGGTAAATGCCGCTGTTGCTGGCGGCCATGGTGCGCAATTCGAGCTTGAGGTTGAAATCCTCGAACACGGCATCGGTGCGCAGGTTGCCGAAATGCTTGCCCTTCTCGACGCGGTTCATCAGCACGCCGTCCTGGACGCTCCAGCCGTTGTCGGCCTTGGGGTCGATGAGCCGCCAGCCGGTTAGATCCTTGCCATTGAAAATGGCCAGCGGTTCACCAAACTTCACGGCGGCGAGATTGGGTGCGGGCGGCAGGGCCTTGATGCGGAATCCCGTGAAGGCGGCGTGCTCAAACGGCTTGCCTTCGGCCTTGGCCTTCTCGGTGACGAGAGTCAATTGGTCGCCGGCGAGCATGCCGGTGATCGTCTCAGTGACGATTTCCTCCTGTTCCTTGCCGGCGGCATCTTTCTTTTTCACTTTGGAAATCCGGGTGATCACAAGCTGGTCGCCATCGACCTTGGTGCTGGCCACCGGCAGGACGCTGCCGCCGCCCCACAGCAGGCTGCCCGCCAGGGCCCCGTCTTTTTCCTCAACTCCCAGCCAACCGGCGGACCCATTGGGAATGGTGAGCGCCCAGCGCCCGAGGTACGGGTTTGGGGCGGCATGAAGCAGAACGCTGGTGCCAAACAAACTGGCAAAAGCAACAAGGGTGAGCAACCGGCTGTGTGTGGTCATGTGGGTGTCATTACGCTGAGGGGCGAGCATTCTTTCAGAATTCTATTAGTTTACGTCAGCAACGCTGTTGAGTTGGTTATTTCGTTGCGGCCTCCAAGACCAGCACCGAGGAGATGGGATCGGGGGCTTGCGCGGGCAGTGTTACTGTTAGTTTGGTGCCGTCCTGCGTCACGACCAGAGGCGACTTGTTAGTATCAGCTAGCAGATATGCCTTGGTCACTGGGCCCAGTTTGCCCTTGGTGTCCAGCGTGAATGATGTGCCGGGCCACTTCAAAATATGGATATAGATTTTGCCGGGTTTGGTCGTGCAGCGCCAGTCCCAGGCTCGCTTGAATGCGGGCTGACTTTTTTTATCTTTCTCGGTGGCGCTGAGTGCTCCGCATTCCTCGCCAAAGAGCGTGGCCGCGGTGCCGTAGATCGCCTCACCATTGACCCGCAGCCATTTGCCCATTTCCGCGATGGGTTGCACCTCGCCTGCCGGGATCACGCCTTCGGCGTCGGGGCCGACATTGAGCAGGTAGTTGCCGCCCTTGCTGGCGATGTCGATGAGGTTGATGAGTAGCTCTTTGGTGGATTTGAATTTTTTCTCATCTTTTTTGAATCCCCAGGTGCCGTTGATCGTCATGCAGGTTTCCCAATCGCGACCGGGGTAACCTTGCGCCGGGATATGCTGCTCGGGAGTCTCGGTATCGCCTTTGTAACCATGACCGAGGCGGTTGTTCATGATGATATTCGGATTGCACTCCATGACCGCCTTGTAGATGCGATCCGCCCGCGGTTTGTCGATGACGCCGCCTGGCATGTCCCACCAGATGACGCTGATCTCGCCATAGTTGGTGAGGATTTCCTTAACCTGCGGAATCACGATTTCATCCACATACTTGTCCGGATCGCCCTTATGAGATGGATCCCAATCAACGACGTTGCGAGAGGGATCCCAATGATCGCTGCCGCCGCCGGGATGATGCCAGTCGTGGTTCTGCGAATAATAGAACCCGAGCTTGATGCCCTGTTTGCGGCACGCCTCGGCAAGTTCTTTGAGGGGGTCCCGTTTGAACGGGGTGGCGTCATAGATATTGAAGCTCGAGGCCTTCGAGCGGAACATCGCAAAGCCCTCGTGGTGCTTGGCGGTAATAATTATATATTTCATCCCCGCGTCCTTGGCGATCTTGACCCATTCGTCGGCGTTGAACTTGACCGGGTTGAACTGCGGCGCAAAGGCGGCGTATTCCGCGATCGAGATTTTGGCATTATTCATGATCCACTCGCCAGCGCTGTCAATTGGCTTGCCTTGATAGTATCCACCGGGCACGGAGTAGAGACCCCAGTGGATGAACATGCCGAAGCGCGCGTCACGGAACCACGCCATGCGCGCGTCCTTGTGTTCCTTGGTCTCGCTGGAAACAAACGGCTCGACCGCCGCGCGGAGTGGAGTGAGCGGCAACAGGCCGCCGGCCAGAACCGTGACTAATAACAGAATGTTAGGCGTAGATTTCATTCGATGTTGGTTGGTGGAGTGGATTGGCTGGTCAGCCTGGTTGGTATAAGCTGGCGCGTGGTCATTCTTTGAGTTGATTTCAGTGGATTTGCGCCAAGGCATATTCGATCACCTCCTTCGAGCGTCCCTGGGCGGCCTTGAGGGCTTCCGCAAGGGGCTCTTTGGATGGCTGGCCGATAGACACGAGGACCGTCGCGGCCGCTTCGGCAAGCTGAGGATCGGCCGCCGTGAAGAGCGGGATTAACTTTTTCACCGCATCCTTGTCGGCGATCAGGCGCAGTCGGGCGAGCAAGAATATCCTCACCGCGGAGGGGCGAGTTCCCGTCGCCTCGTCTAGCAAAACGTCGGCGAGCATTTGGCGTTGCACCGCCTGCTCGGGAGTTCCCACAGCCATTGTGAGGGCCTGCAACAGCAAGCGCGCCTTCCAGTCGGCGCCGTTGTCCACTTCCCGCAATGCGTCGATCAATCCGACGATGGATTGCTTCCCGCCCTGCAAGAGCGTCTGCACCAGCTCGGCAGTTAGATTCGCGTCGATGGGCGGCACCTTGCCACCCTGCAGGACAATCTGCACCTCCTCGGCATTTAGAGACGAATCGAAGGGTGGCGTCTTGCATTCCTGCAGGTCGGGCAGGCGGCTGAGGAGGTTACTGGTCTTGGTTTCGGTTTCAGTCATGGTCAAAGTTGGTTGGTGGTTCGACACTCGCGATGGCTCATAGATGCCACGGGGCGCGCATCGGTTGATTGATGAGACGGTTCGCCTCCTCGTCGCCGATGGCGACTTCCTTGACCGGGTCGAACTTGATCGTGCGGCCGGTGCGGATCGCAACATTGGCGAGGTGGACGAGACAAATCGAGTGGTGGCCGACATCGGCATTGCCACCCGACTGCTTGCGGGTTTTGACCGCTTCGCCGAACCCGAGGAGTGCCGGTTCGTCCGGAAGAGCATCGAGTATTTTGAGTTCTTCGGCATTGAGGTCCCTGCGGCTGATTCTTTTTTCGGGGAGGCCCAACGGTTCTCCCCACTCGGCGCTTTCGATCAGGAGTTCCACGCCATCGGCATACTTCATGCGGACCCAGCCCCACATGCCGGTGACATCCGGATGGGCGGGTGGGGCATGCGGAATAATTTCGACCGGATGGGTGTCGTCCTTGCCCATCGCATAACAGATCGGGTCGAGCAGATGCTGGCCCATGTCGCCCAATCCGCCGCCATCGTAGTCCCAGTATCCGCGGTGCATGCCGCCAAAGCGCGCGTGCTGGAATGGCCGCAGCGGGGCCGGCCCACAATACATCTCCCAATCGAGATAATCGGGCACCGGCTGGGGCTCCACCATGATCGGGCCGGACCAATTCTGGACCTTGAAACCACCGTGTTTGACCACCCGGACCTCGCGCCCGTTGACCAATCCGGCGCGAATGATTTTCCGCATCTCCTTGTTCAGCACGCCATAGCGGAAATAAGTTCCGAATTGGTAAATCCGCCCGGTCTGCCGAGCGATCTCGGCGACCACCCGGCCCTCGGCCACAGTGCGGCTCATGGGTTTCTCGCACAGCACATCCTTGCCGGCCTGCATGGCGAGAATCGAAATCAGCGCATGCCAATGCGGCGGGGTCGCGATGACGACAATATCGACGTCCTTGCGTTCCAGAACTCGGCGGAAATCGGTGTATATCGTCTTGTTGTCCGCCTTGCCGACCCACTTCACGTCGCACTTAGCGACCTCGCGAATCGCCAACCCGTGCTTGCTGGTGAGCTCCCTTAAGGTACCCGGTCCGCGCCCGCCCACTCCGATCAGGGCCGCCCCGAATGTCTCGCTGGGCGGAGTGTGGTTCGGGCCGCCCAACACATGGGGTGCCACGATTTGAAAGAGGCCAGCTCCCGCGACCGTTTTCACGAATTGCCGGCGCGGCATTTGCCCGTGCCCCGCCTTGTCATTTTCTGGTAATGATTCCTGTTTCATCAATGCGAATGGTGGTGATTGGAGGCGGAGCAGGGAATTGAACGGGGGCGTTCCATTTTCTGTTAAAATGCCAGAAGCCCGAAGGGCCGACTGACGGGATGCGGTGACGCCAGCCAAGCTAAACAATTCCCAGTGAGTTGTCTTGGACACTTCGGACTTTTTTTGGTATCCATCCGTCATGCCCCAGCTTTCCACTATGGGACTGTCCCTTGATGTGCCATGTCCCTTGATGTGCCATGTGTAATGGCATTGTTGCAAGATCCAGGGGCCCCCATCCGCTGCCGGTAAAGCCATCACTCCTGCGTGCGGACGCTTGCAGCGCCCCTCTGGAACGCCCGCATGTTAGCCAGAGTGGTGTCCGGCGTGATTTCACAGCCGGCCGAGACGATGCAGCGCCCGCGGCATCACGGAATCCTTGCCGGACCGTGGCCACGATCACTTCAGGCGTGCCATTCTGAATCACGGAAACCGGATCGGCTTGGCCTGAGAACACCTGATGGGAAGCTAACAGCGACGCAAAACGGGCCATCGAGGGCACCAGGTGATCCACATCGATGATGTCCGCGCCGGTGGCGATCATGTCGGGCAGGATGGCCGAGGTGTTGCCGCAGATAGGCCAATCTACCGAATTCACACCGGCAGGCAAAGAGGAAACCGACTTTCGCAACACGCACGCGCACTTCACCGCATCGTACACCGCTGATGAACACTTGATGCCACCAGCGTCGGCCACACTGACCCGCGATATTCGCGTCAATTATGGTGTTAGGATAATACTCATTACGGCTGACCTGGTGGAGGGTCGGCAGCCTGCCGAAAAATCCACGCATTATTAAAGGCCCTGCCCGGTCCGGGCGCTTGCGCGTCCGGTCGGCTGGGGGGCCTGTTTAAGCACCAGAGTAGGAAGCATTTTCAAACTCCATAACAACCAAAAACCAAACATCAAAACACACACATGAAATATCACCTTATTAAAGGACTACACATCGGAATTGTCGCAAACATATCCGCAGGCTTCGGGGGCTCCCTCTTTGCGCAGGAAACACTTACGGTTTGCAAAAAACAGGGGATTCCTGCAATCCTCGTCACCTTCGACTATAATCGCTACTATTTTGATCTGGATCCTGATCTTCGACGACTAAAAGCGCCTGTTCGTGGCGCTTCAGATAGGGAACAACACAAAGCATTCGACGATTTGTTGGAGGTTTTCAATGAAGCGCGTGCCAATAACAAGTTTGTGATAATCGATGTCCCGGTCGGAATCACTATGAATAACTCAATGCTCTCCCTACTGCGGAATTGCGACATTCTGAATGCCTCGTCAACAGCAGCCCTAGTGCCAATTATGGCAGGAGAATCCACCGGTGCGGAAATGGCTCTTCGAGCATTCACGGGTTTCGGCATTCACTGCGACCGTGGACTGTTCCGTCGTTTCGTGCTTCCCGGTGATCCCATCTCGACCGATCTCTCCCGGTTGCCGGCTTACCCTGTCTGGCGCACGAAATGCATGTCACGAGCTACAATGAAACTGATCAAGCAGGAAATCGAACGTGTTTGTAATCCTTCCCTCAATCACCTGCCACGCCTTCTCGAATTAGAACCTGAAAAAGCTTTGACGGACTCAAAACGTGGACATATCAAAGAAGCAATAGCGCATTTCGATCTCGCCAAAAAAGCCATTTATCGGGCAATTCTCGCACCGATTACGAATATGATACCATGACCGAAGATATATCATACACGCAATTGGGTTTACGTATCATGGAAGCGCTATTAGAGTCCACCACCCGCATAGCTAAATCCGACCATTGGGCAACCGACGAAATTACTGTGACTGTCATCGCTGGTCAGATCCATCGTTGGTGCAGTTGGCCGGTGGGTCGCTGGGAGCTGTACTCATTTAGGCCTGGTGACCTTTTGAGAATCTGGGTCCCTCCGAAATGCCAGGAGGGAGATCAACAAACCTGAGTTTCACAAGCCCCTGAAAGATCATGGGCTTGCCTTTTCACACCGTGTTGAATTCCGTATTTTTAAAACCCTCGATTGAGGGCGAGTAGCCTTTTCCCCGCCGTGCATTTACCGGGATCTTAGCAGATACCCATGCTGTTGGGCAAAAGATGGTCCGGTTGCCCGCCCCATCTTTTCCTGCCCGGTATGCGAGATGAAAGAAATCCAACTCCTAATATGATCTTATCTCCACAACAGAAAATCGTAATCAATGCACTCATTCCAGTTGCAAGAATCGCCACAAATGGCAGCAAATCCGAACATAGTTTTCGTCCGTTAACTACGACGATGCTAGTTGGTCCTAGCGGATCTGGTAAAAGTTGGGTAGCGCGAGAGCTGGCAAAAGTGATGGGTTTGCCGTCACTGGTTATCAACGTTGAAACTTATGTGGTCATTTCCGCCCGCTCTGAGCCGTACTCGATGAGTTCGCTAATTTCATGGCTGGCCACACTTGAAAACGGAGGAGTCTTGATACTAGACGAACTCGACAAACTGGGGGCAGGAGAAGATTGCTCCTGGGATCGTCATGTAAGATTAGAACTGCATGACATATGTGATGGGATCATACCGATTTCGGCAAAAATACCCGGTCCTGTCGAAGATCCGTCTTGGGACTTCCCTCCAGACCATCCCCACGAGTTCATTGCGCGAGAAGTATTAGAAGAACGACTGAGAAATCGGGTGATGATTGTAGGCTGCGGTGCATGGCAACACGCGTGGAGCACGAATGCCAACAAACTTGGCTTTTCGCCCGACACGACTCACAGACAGGATGCTCCCTCAAACGCCCAAATTCTCGGGTCAATTGCACCCGAGTTACGCCAGCGCTTTCGGGATGAGGTATTAATGATCCTGCCTATGAGTCGTGGGGACTATTATGCTTGCGCTTGCGAGATCGAAAAAACCCTGAAGCCCGATATAAGGAGCGCCTGGAAACTGCTTCTAGGAGATGCCATCGAGCGTGCCATCAATGGCACCTTGGGTATGCGGATATTCGAGGAGCTCATGTTACAATCAATAATTCTTTCGATGAGACAGCCTGCAAGGCAAGCCACACAGGAGAATCCCTGTATGATTTTGGAATGATATCTGAGTCAATATGCCGCTGCATCTATCATTTATGCCTGCCAAACGCCGTAACCCTTGGCGCGTAGATCACGGGCAAGATTGCGTTCCTGTTTCAGAACCCACGTTCTACGGGTGGGCTTGCGGTCGGGAACAATGTCCATGCTAAGTTCACGGCCATATTGGTGGGCGATTCTCGATGCGTTGACCTTGCCGCCGCGGTGTTGGGAGAACCGTTCCACTGGCGTTAGGCTGGTCATACCAAGATATAGAAGAGGAGATCCAGGCAGGTAACCAGGATTCCTGGCAAGGAATGCGGGATCCTGGAGCACGGATGGGTCAAGGTGGATGGCATACAGGCGGCAAAACCAAGATTCGACCGAATGGTGGAACCGAGGAGCTGGTTTGGTTTGGTTGCGGGTGGTGTGTTTTTTGTTTCGGTTCATCTGCGTTGGTTGTTGTTGGCGACTTGATGTCGTCAGTCGCGGAAGGAGCAGTTACCACCTGGTGGTAACGACTGCAACATAAATTTGACGATCTGGTGAAAATTCTCCAAGTTGCCCCGGATGAATCCGACCAACCACGGGGAAAAGCCGAGCCGCAGAGGACCCAATTTTGAAAAAAACCAGCGTCCAGTGACCAGTACCCGTGCCACGTTAGCCCTTGGCCAGGAGGCCCTTGAACAAGCGGACCGACTTGCCCGGATTGCCTCAAATCATAAGGCCGGTGGGGTTTCCCGCTCTGCCGTCCTGAGAGGTTTGCTGAAATTCGCTGAAGAGGTAGCCCTCAGGTCCGGCGACAATGCTGTGGCGGGCGTGATCGCCAACAGCCGTATACCGGATTCTGGAAAACTTCCAAGAATCGAGGACGCGAAACCGGAATTCGACCGGCTTTGGCAGCGCATCCGAGCGGATATTTTGGAAAGTTGATCCCCCTTACGTTCCTGCTTGCTGACGGAAGGACCATCCTCCGCCAGTGCATGCGCTTCAATGGCGCGTGACGCCGCTGGGCTTCTGGCGACTTGGAGAGCGCCTGTCACGCGCCTTGTTTGCCAGGCCCAGGCGATTCCGTCCTGCCGCACCCGTCCCCTTTCGGTCCCGAGGTGCCTGCGTCCGGGGGAGGACTGCGCTTCCGAGGAATCATCCAGAGGAGCGACACCGACAACCAACCACTCAATCCATGGGTTACTTCAATTATTCTCCCCTATTTCAACTTGGCGATCTACTTATCTCTCCCGGGGTGACGGCCATGGCCGTCGACCTTATGCCACTGCTCAAGCGCCATGCGTTTGGCGATTGGGGCGAAGTGTGCAGGGAAGACGCCGAAGCCAACGAACTTGCCTTAAAGAATGACGAGGCGATTCTCTCTCAATACCATGTCACCACTCGCTTGATGGAACAGGATTTGCTAATGATCATGACCGAGAGTGACCGTACGCTAACAGTGGTGTTTATGGCGAGCGAATCCGCAATGCATCCAGGCGGGTGAATGATGAACTCCGAACTAACGGGGTGAGGCTTCATAAGCGACTAACTTCGTTGAAAGTTAGTTAAGCGTAACAAATAGCATTTGTCGCGGCCAGAGGGCTCGCTCGGACGACGCGAAATTGACGAGATGGGCGCTTGGCGCGGCTCTTTCGTGCCTGCGCCAATTCACCCCAAGAAGATTTTTGATATGCAGGATGTCGGAGAAGGAAATAATGACTGACGCATATCGAAGAACACAAACCAAAACATATTACAACATGAAAACCACACAGAAACAGATTGACGCACACACCAGCAGAACTGTCGTCGCCTCGCGTACGCCATACAACCCAAAAAACAGACCCGTGATCGGGCGAATCCATTTAGATAGTGCAAAACAATGCCATGTCAAGATGGGGACCGTCCTGGGATGCGATGACGGCAAGCCGTGCGCGTTCATGATCAATGTGCAGCGCGGTGATATCGTCGCAATAAGAGAGAATATCCATGGAAACCCGGACTACCGCTGGTTGTGTTTCCGCATTGACGACAATTTTGGGATGCAAGCACTCAAAAGGCCTGACAGACTGATGGCTCACAAGGAGATCCTCGGTCCATTTGAGAAAACTGATACCGCAGCCAAAAACCAGATCAATGCGCCTGACGAGGACGTCCGCATTTTTCTGGCTGAGACACATCCTGGATGGCTGAAAAGCATCGTTGCAGCACAGTTGGAAAGATGGCGGGTAAGTGATCCATGGGCGCTTTTCCGGTATGCGCCATGGTGTGCGGACAATTTATCCGACCAAAATTTGCGGGCCTTCGCGGAAATACATCACAGCTCGGCGCTGGACTTACGTGTTTACATGTCACCAAGGAAACGGTCCGTGCTCCTCAGCGCATCATACAAAAACCACGTTTTGTCGAAGAAGGAGATATCACTGCCAGACCTCCATTTGGAAATCATCGACTCGATCACGAAGTTTCCAAACGAATGGTTCAAATGTCACTACAACGATTGTTGGTCGCTTTTCACTAGCCTAAAGCATATGGGCAGCTTGGAAGTCAATGCAGCTATCTTGCGCAAGTTTGTCGATGAGATACCACAAGGAGAATACCGGAAAATGATCGCGGAATACATTTCGCAAGCAATTTGAACTAGGATGATATTGAGCAAGTTAACGTGCCAATCAATAGCGTAAATACATGAAACACACACATCCTAACCATACCTCCAAAGCCATCAATGAAACAACCGGCCGGATTGTATTCGAATCAAGTGCGTCTCTTGTTTCCGACAAGAAACCGGAGATTGCGCGTTATTACATCGACAAGTTTAAAATCCCCAATATCTCTCGAGGATCAGTGCTTGGACGGGAATCAAGAAGAGCCTGCGCGTTGGTCATCAATGTACGGCGGGGTGATATCATATCGATTCGGGAGACAATCTGCGGACTCCAGGACTATCAGTGGAGGCACTATCGTATTGGCGACAATTTCCAGCCGTTAGCTCTGGATTTACCGAACCGCCGAATTACGGTGGAAGAGGATTTTTTCCCGTTAAACCGTTAAAATGGATTGGTGCTGGTTGATCGGGCGATGTTCCAACATCGCCTGTTTGGATAATAATTCAAACCAACCAACACCATGAACGATCAGAC